>Ga0187871_10000048_pt1 | contig 95933 bp, 72 predicted proteins | sample June2016WEW_16_1_FD_132988 | JGI IMG/M metagenome (GOLD analysis project Ga0187871, IMG submission 132988) | Peatland microbial communities from SPRUCE experiment site at the Marcell Experimental Forest, Minnesota, USA - June2016WEW_16_10 | ecosystem: Environmental > Terrestrial > Soil >...
AAAGCGAAAAAGCTTGGGTTTCAATTAGTTATCCAGCAAACGGCGTAAACCTACAGGGGAAGGTTTCTGGAGAGTGCCGACACGGCACGCACGAGTGCGTGCGCCACGGGGTATCATCAATGCCATGCCCCTTCGTTTTCCGGCCTTGCTCCTGGCGCTGATCTCCGCCGCAGCCGCGCAGAACTGGCCCTCCTTTCGCGGGCCCGCGGCTTCCGGCGTCGCCGACAACCAAAACCTCCCCGTCAAATGGGACGCCGCGCACGGAACGCAGATCCAATGGTCCACGGCGTTGCCGGGCCTGGCGCATTCCAGTCCTATCGTCTGGGGGGATGCGATCTTTGTGACCACCGCCGTCAGCACGGGCCGGCCGGACGCTTCCTTCAAGCGCGGCTTGTATGGCGAAGGCGATGCGTCCGACGACGTCAGCCCGCAGCAGTGGAAGCTGATCTGTCTCGACCGCAAGAGCGGCAAGATCCTGTGGGACCGCACGGCTTACGAGGGCGTTCCGAAAGAGAAGCGCCACATGAAGGCCACTTACGCCAACTCCACGCCGGCCACCGATGGCAAAGTGGTCGTCGCTTTTTTCGGTTCGCAAGGATTGTATGCCTACGATCTGACCGGAAAGCCGCTGTGGAAGCGCGATCTGGGAAAGCTCAACGTGGGCGCCTACGACCTTCCCGAGTACGAGTGGGGCACCGCCAGTTCGCCGATCGTTTATGGGGATAAGGTCATCGTGCAGTGCGATCAACAGAAAGGCTCGTTCCTGGAAGCGTTCGACCGCGAGACGGGCAAGACCGTTTGGAAAGCCGAGCGCGACGAACTGCCGTCGTGGGGCACGCCCACTGTCTATCAGGTAACCGCGCGCACCGAGTTGATTACGAACGGGTCGAACTTCGTGCGCGGGTACGATCCGGCGACGGGCAAAGAGCTGTGGCGGCTGGGCGGCAGTTCCAAGATCACCGCGCCCACGCCGGTCTTCGCGGACGGCCTGATCGTGGTAGCCAGCGGGCGCAGGCCGGAAGCGCCCATCTTCGCCATCCGCGCGGGCGCGGCGGGCGACATCACCGGCGACACGCGCTGGGTGGCGTGGCAGAAGCAGCAGCGCGGCTCATACATGCCGACGCCGCTGATTTACGGCGGCTATCTTTACGTGTTGGGCAACGCGGGCGTTTTCGATTGCTACAGCCTGGCGACCGGAGCGGAGATTTACCGCGAGCGCATTCCGCACCAGGGGTCGGGATTCAGCGGATCGCCGGTCGCATCCGACGGCAAGATCTATCTGCCCAGCGAAGACGGCGACATCTTCGTGGTGAAAGCCGGGCCGCATTTCGAGCTATTGCAGAAGAACGAAATGGGCGAGCCTTTGATGGCCACTCCGGCGATCTCCGGCGGGATGCTGTTGGTGCGCACGCAGCATCGCTTGTGGGCCATCGGTGCGGATAATGAAAAACATCCTCGCGATATTGCCGTCCGCCAAAGCCGATAACACTATCCGCGTGATGAAGCTGCCGTTCTATGTGTTCGCCGCGATCGCCATCGCCAGTACGGTAAGAAGGTCGATCCACCTGCTGGCCCCCGACGGCGGCGCGGGCAGCATCTCCGGAATGGATCTGTCGGCCGGCCGCCAAGGCACTATCTTTGCCTTTGCTTTATAGGGTGGCGCACCGTTGATTCACGCAATTATCAACTGGTGGTGGTCTTTCGCTATAGGTCGTTAGTGCCGTTCAATTCATGTATGCATACCCGAATTTTGCACGATCGCGTACGTGTACGCGGTTCGCTTCTTCCCGTCCACGCTGTAGAAGGATGGTCTCCGAACGCATTAAGAGGCCAGACCTCCGCAGCGGAGCGCGGATTTTGTGTTCCGCCAATACATGCACCAGTTGATCAGCAACGCGGACCTGAATCACTATAACAGCGTGGGACGATGTCGTCCCGTAGAAGTCATTCGACTGTGAAGTTTGTCAGAGTCGTTGCTGTGCCGCCGGGCGTGGCTATGGCAATCGGTCCGGTCGTGGCACCCGCCGGGACAGTCGCCCAGACGTAATTCGAACCGCTGTTGTAGACGCTCGTGCCGGGCGCGCCATTGAATTCTATAGAGGCCCCGAACAGGTTGTAGCCCCAAATCCGCACCTTTGTCCCCACCGGCCCCGACGGGGGTTCGAAGTGCTGCGCGCGCGGCTGGGGCACCGGAAGACCCGCATCCAGGGCGAAAACGACGCCGAGTCCTGCCGGCCCGCCCCCGATGGCCGTTCCATAGATTTTGCCGTCGCTGCCCTGCGTCAGGATGCAGGTACAGATGCCCTCCGTGCTACCTTTCGTCGTCCGGAATAGCTCCTTGTATATGCCGGGTGGTGAGACTGAAAATCAAATCGTTGCCTTGGGTCACGCCGTAAAGTTTATCGTCGCTGCCTTGGACCAGCGAGTTTACGGTGGCGTTACCGCAGAGTCCGAAATCATGCAGAGTCGTGAACTTGCCGGCCGGTGTCATCTTGTATACGCTGCCATGCTGAGTGGTGCAGTCGGGCCCCTGCACGCCATAGAAATTGCCATCGGTGCCCTGCAGCACAATACCATCACCCTGGAAGGGAAGCGTGGCCACCCTCGTGAAGGAGCCGGCGGGCGTTACCTTGTAGAAGTAGCCGTTGTGCGTACCGTACGTGGAGGCCGTTCCGTAATAGTTTCCGTCCGCGCCGTAAATCGGCGCAGCGGGGCGGTCTGTGCCGGGGAACTGGTAGGTTACCGCCATGTGACCGTCAACGTCGCTGGTCCCGACGGCGTTCGTGGCGTTGGAGAAGTTATACACCAGGCCGAAAAGGTTGCCGCTTGGCAGGTTGCCAGCGACCGGCCCCAAGGAGAGGACTTGCCCCGGGTAAGTCTTCTCGCTCCCTAGAATCGGGGACACCGATAACATGTTGCCAGAGCCGCCGTGTACGCGCGTCTGCGCGATCGATGAGTAGAACAGGCTATTTGCCGCCGTGGCGCCCGGCGCCGACTCGACGGTATACGGCGGATCGGCGAAGGAAGCTAGGATCGTCGTGACTCCCTGAGATGTTACGGAGAAGATGAGTGTGCCTCCAGCCTGCACCAAGAATACCCCTGGCGACGCTTCGGCGATCCCGAGGGGCTCGGCGTTTTGGCTGGTCATGTATGCTACGGCGCTATACGTGGCAGCGGATGCGGGGTACACCGCGCCGGCCGCCAGGATGCATAGTGCCAAAACGGGCGCGCTTTGCGAATGGCTCATGAGCTAAAGTTCCCTTCAAAATTAGGATCAAGAATGTAGGGAGCGGAGTCCCCGTCCGCTTCCCGGAACGTTATCGATAGACTTGGAGGCCGGAAGGATACGGGCCGTTGTTTGGCGGCATTTTTGACCGGCATACCGACGGGCGTCGGAACCAGGCTTTGTGACTCGAACGAAGCGAATTTGGGTTTAGCGCAAACCATGCTATCATTTGTCGATCACTGCGTCGAAGCTCGAGGTGCGTCCCGGTACGGGGTTTTAGCGTGCGTCAGGCCGCAGCGTTCTGATCGGTAGCAATACTGATCCTGGAAAAGCTCCTACGCATGTTAGCCGGCCACATGCGGCTGGTCACATTCGCGCATACCCCGCATGGCGCGATCGGGAATTATATTCCCCTGCCGCTGGCCATTATGATGGTGGCGCTATCTTTCCGGAAGGGCAAATGCTTCTGAAGCGCGCGGCATCCTATCTGCCATGGCCGATCCGCGAAGCGTTGCGCGCATACAAATATCGTTTCGAATTTGCGACAGGCCGCTTTCGATCCGGCGAGCCGGAATTCGACGAGCTACCCAGTCTGGTTCAGCCGGGCGATTGGGTTCTGGATATCGGCGCTAATGTCGGGCAATATACCTTGCGGCTGTCGGACTTAGCCGGGAACGATGGGCGCGTCATCGCCTTCGAACCCATCATCGAAACCGCCGAACTCCTGATATCGATGTCGCGCCGGTCGAGCTACCGCAACATCACCGTCCTGAACGCCGCGGTTTCGGATCGCGCCGGCATCCTTTCGTTCCGTGTGCCCACTTCGGCCGACGGGCTGCCGAATTACTTTCAGGCGCGCGTGTCAGGCGAAGGCGACCGGCTGGTACCTTGTTTTGCCATCGACGATCTGCACTTGCCGCGCCGTATCGCCCTGGTAAAGATCGACGTGGAGCAGCATGAAGTATCCGTGCTGCGCGGCATGCGCAACTTGATCGCGCGCGACCGCCCCACGCTGATAATCGAGGCGCACGAAGGTGTGTATCGCGAGTTTCTGATGGAGCATGGTTACGAGATGCGTCCCAGGGCAATCGGCTCCGCGAACCTGGTCTTCAGATCGCCGCGCAGGGTTTAGGAACTATGCCGCCGCGCTGGGTAAGGCATCCGTGGCGCGCGCACCGCGGCGTGCCGTGTCCAGACGGCTCTCGAGGCCTTGCCGCAGTCGCTGTTTCTCGGCGGAACCGAGCAGTGGGGCGCTCTCAATCAGGTGGAAGGCTTCGTCGGTGCGTGCGGCGTCCAATTCGCCCGTGGATTGCCACCGCGCCAGCGCCAGGGTGATGAGGCAGCTTGCGGCATCGGGGTGCTGCCAGGGGCCGAGCACATCGCGCGCCTGGGTGGCCAGCGTGGCGGCCTCGGAGAACTCGCCCGCGGCCAGACAGGCCTCGGCGAGTAGCGCCTCGGCGCAGGCGATCTCGGGCGCGGGGGCGTCCGGGTGGGCGCGCCAGAGGGCCACGAGTTCACGGCAGTCGGCGATGGTGAAACCCTGGTGGCCGGCGGCCAGGTGGAGCCGGGCCCGCTCAGCGAGGAAACCCCGGCGCCGGGCGGGGCAGACGGCTTGTTCCGCGGGGAACTCCGCCCAAGCTTCGTCTGTCCGGCCGAGTTGACGGAGGATGGCGGCGAGTATGATGCGATATCGCGCGCCAACCGTCCCGGCGCCGCCCGATTCGAGGCCGGAGATGCCTTCGCGCAGACGGTCGATGGCGAGGGCCGGTTGTCCCACGCGCCATAGCTCGTAACCGAGATCGGCTAGGTTTTCCCAAGCCAGATTGCGACGGTCCAGCGGAATGGCGGGCGAACGATAGACGCCGGCGGCGGATTGGGCGGTGGCAAGGCCGGCCTCGGTGTCGCCAAGCTGCAACTGGCACACGGCCTTCGAGCGAATCCGGTAGGCGCGCAGGAAGATACCGCGGGGGCCGTCGGGACCCGTCAAGAGCGCCTTTTCGAATTCGCGGAGCGCTTCGCGGAAAGCGCCGTGGCGCAGGTGCGCCTGGCCGAGCATGGCGGACTTGACCGCGTCCGGGATGGCCTTACGGCCGGCGGCCTTCTCCCGTTCGAGTACCGCAACGGCCGCGGCGTAGGCGGGGCCGGCCGCGGCGACGCGATGCCGGCGGGTGGAAGTGAGCTGCAGACCCGACCAGGCGTTGGCCGCCAGTCCCGGACTCGCGGAGATCTCGGCTGCGCACGCCAGGCACTTGCGGTACTGGACCTCGGCGGCGGGCCAATCGTCCACCAGCAGGTAGGCGGTGCCCAAGGCCTGGTGGCAGACGGCGATCGTGAAAGCATTGTCCTTGCCGAACGAGAGCGCGCGCTGGAGCATGGCTTCCCTGACTTCGATTTCTTCGTCGAAGGCGGCCCGGCCGTGGCAGGCTTCCGCCGCTTCGGTCATCTGGCTTACCCGTTTGCGTTCCAGCAGCAGGCGGCCCGCCGGGGTCCACCGGATGAGATGCAAAAGCATGGTGCCATCGGAGTAGCCCAGAGGAATCAGGTTCGTGACGGCCATGCCGCAACCCAGGAAGGCGTTCAGCGCCGCCATCCACCACCAGTTCTGCCAGGCTGTTCCGGGCAGCGAGACGAAAACCGCGAGAAAGACAAGGCCGGCCAGAGCATTGGCCGCGGGGCCGGCGGCCACCACGGCGATCTCCTTCAGACGCTGATTGCGATCTGAAACCGGGGTGGCGCCGATGTAGCCTCCGTTTTCAAAGAGGCGCGTCGGGTCGAAGCGGAAACGCAAACGGGAGTGGTCCCGCGAGAAGGAAATAGGGCCTATGGAGACGATGTGGAGCCGGTAGCCGGCGGCCACGGCCGCGAAGGCGTGGCCGGCCTCGTGTATGGCCACATTGACCAGGATAAAACCGCCAAACCAGAGCCACCCCCATGCCGGATGCCAGCCGGGCATGCCCGCGCGGCGCGCGTAAGCGGAAAACCACACCTGCAGCGGGAAGGCCAGTATCCATAAGGCGGTCAGGACGATCGGCTGCGCCTTCGATTTGCGCTTGGCGCTCCAGAAATCGGTGGACGGCTCTCCCGGAGCGGGCGCGGCCACGATGGGGCGCGACGACCTGGGGATTAACACATAGAGCCCGATCGCGCCGGCAATGGTGAGACCGGGAAATCCTATCAGGAGGAGGATGCAGGCGCATATGCCCACGCCGTATGACCACCGCTTGTCGTTTCTTAGCCCGGCGGCGGCGATCCAGCAGAGCAGCGCCGTGGGGACAAAGTACAGTTTCGCGGCGGCCATGAAGGATCGATAGCCGGGCGTGTCTTCTCCAAATAGCAGCGTACCCCAGAAATCGGCGTGCAGCACGGAGGCGAGCACGAACTGCGGTCGCAGCATGAGCATGAAGCCCAGGACGGCGAACATCCAGCGCAGGAGGATGCGGCGATCAGGCAGGTTCAACATGCCGCATCGACTATAGCAGACGTGGATTGTTACACATAAGATGGCGATGGTTAATCGTGGGGCAGGTTCGCAGCCCGCGCGGGCCTCGCAGCCCCGCTCTTTGGCGAGCGACGCTCGCCACTGCGGCGCTAAAGCGCCGCGCGGGATAAATCCCGCCCCCCAAGGCGCCCGGCGCGGGAGATGATATGCTTGCCACTGTGGCTCCCGCCCGTGACGATCGGCTCACGTTAATTGCAATCTCGGCGCTGGCTTGCATCCTGCAGGATGTTCTGCACGAAGGGCTGGGCCACGGTGTTACGGCCTGGCTGAGCGGCGCCCATCGCGTGACCATGAGCACCGTCGCGCTGCAGAGCGATATCGATACGCGCTGGATCTCGGCGAATGGCACCCTGGTCAACCTTCTCTTCGCGGCGATCTTTTGGATCCTGCTGCTCAGGCCGCGGCGCTATAGGCCGGCTACCCGTTACTTTCTGGTGCTGGCGATGGCGGGGAACCTCTTTACCGGAACTGGATACTTCTTGTTTTCGGGCGTTTCAAACTTCGGCGATTGGGCGGCGGTGATCCGGGGCCTCGAACCGCACTGGATGTGGCAACTTGGTCTGGTATTGCTGGGCGTCGCTTCGTACTATGCATCCATGTTGGTGGTGGCCGCCAAGCTGCGGCCGTTTCGCGGCAAAGGCGAAGCGCCGGCAAGGCTTCATGGGCTGTGCTGGACGCCTTATTTCACGGACGGAATCCTGGCCGGCATCGGCGGCTTGTTCAATCCCCTTGGACTTTTCTATGTCGTCGCGTCCGCGCTGCCGTCTACACTGGGAGCGAATGCCGGCCTGCTGAGCCTGCCTTGGACGATACGCGGTCCGGGCGAAGAAGGGCTAGTGGATCCAATCCAGCGCAGCGCCGCCTGGATCGTTACGGCTGCCGCCGCGAGCCTGTTGTTTATCGTCGTGCTGGGCCGCGGCATCGCGTGGCCGCGATGAGTATTACTTGCGCGCGATCTCTTCGAAAGGCACGTTCTGAATCGCGTACGCCTTCCAATCCCGGTAGTCGAAGTGCCACCACTCGGATGGAAACACGGTGAACCCCTGCTTCTCCATCGCCTGGCGCAGCAGTTGCCGGTGTGCGCGCTGTTCGGCTGTGCCGCCGGCGTAATCGGGATAAGACCGCTCGGACATCTCGTCGTACCCGCCGGTCATCTCGATTTCGCGCCCGGTCTTGAGATCGTAGAGCGACAGATCCACGGCGCATCCGCGATTGTGGCGCGACCCCTCCGCCGGGTTGGCCACAAACTCATGTTTATCGGGCGGCGTGGCGTCCCAGAACATCTTGGTGACATACCAGGGTCTGTACGCGTCGAAAATCAGCAGGCCATAGCCTTGCTTGAGCAACTCGCGATGTGCGCGCAGGAGCGCTTCGGCCGCGGGACGTTGCAGGAAGGCGCGCGCCGACGAGTAGACCGGCGCGCTGAGGAAATTGTCGGCAGTGGCGTAGCGAATGTCCAGCTTAATGCGCGGATCGAGCGCGGTGAGATCCACCAGATCGGATGTCCGGAAACTGCCCGGTTCCGCGGGAGGCTTTGCCGCGAGAGCTTCGACACGCAGTTCGGCCACGGGCCGCACCGGCTGGATGCGAAAGATTCCGGGCTTGGTCTGGGCCGCGGCGGTAAGGGCGAGAATTAGGGCAAGGGCGATGCGCGTTCTTAAGTGCACCTTACAATATTACCCGTGCGGCTCCTAGTGGGGCAGGCTCGCAGCCTGCGCGGGCCTCGCAGGCCCGCTCTGCGGCGAGCGAACCTCGCCGTCCACAGGCTGAAGCCCGTGCCACCAGCGGGCTCTCCGGAAACGCAATCGCCAACCTGTCGATTTGCGAGGTGCGGTGCTAAAGCCCCGCGCGGGCTCAAGCCCGCCCCCCAAGCAAATGTACTCCAGTGGGCGGGCTCCGCTCGCCGAAAAGCGGGCCTGCGAGGCCCGCGCAGGCTGCGAGCCAAGGCTGCGAGCCTGCCCCACATCCGCTAGCCCACATCGTCGAAATCGTCGCTATCCTCTTCGTGAGCCGGCTTCGCGCTGAGTTGAATCTCTGTCAGGTTGGCGGCCTTCAGCTCGCGGTTAATCGCCGCAATATCCGTCGATTTCAAGTTATTCCAGCGCTCCATTACCGCGGGATAGTCGCGCGCCAGCTTCGCCACAGCGGCCGATTGCGCGGCGGTGGGCGCGGCATCCGCGCTGTCGATTTCGCTGTAGAGCGCGGACGCCGAGCCGTTCACCGACACCAGGCCGGGCTCGGCGGGCGCAGGCCCGAATCCCCCGCCGCTACCCAACGCCGCCTTCACCTTCTTCCCCAGCGCGGCCAGATGCTCCGCCAACGGACCGGTGGCGTCATGCGCCAGCTTGTCGATTTGATCCCCGGCTGCACGCGCCTCCCGGATCGCTTCGGTGGTACGAGCCACCAGCTTAGCCAGTTGCTTCTCGGCCTCGTACTGCCGCTGCAAATCGGCGGGCAACGTCTTCACGCGCGGGTCCATCTTTACCGTCAGGGGCGCGGTATACGCGTGTCCTTCGGCCGTGAGCTTCACGGTGTACACGCCGGGCAGCACACTGGGACCCAGCGGCAGACGCGGCGTTTCGTGCGGCACCGCCGCGATGGGATACCCGTGCCGCAGCGACCCCGGAGGCATGCCGTGCAGATCCCAGATCCAGCGGTGCAGACCGGCGGTCGCCGGCAGGATGCGCGGCATGCGCAGCCACAAGGGCGGAATGCTTAGCGTCTTCAGATCGGCCTCGGTGACTTCGGGCGAATCCGCGCTCGAATAGCGCCGCACCGGTTTGCCGCCCGCATCCAGGATTTCCAGCGTCACGGGACTCGCCGCAGGCTGGGCCAGATAGTAATCGATCACCGCCCCATCCGGCGGATTCTCCGCCAGCGGCTCATCCGGCGGCAGGGGCGTGTCGGTATTCGTATCGCGGCGCACGCGGTAGGCGGGAGTGGGGCGCCCGATCCAGGCGGGCGATTGCATCGCCTTTTCGTTGAATTGCCGCAAGGGAGCGATGTCGTCCAGAATCCAGAACGACCGCCCATGGGTCGCCACGATCAAGTCGCTGCCGTGAATCCACAGGTCGCGCATGGAAGTGTGCGGTAAGTTGAATTGCAGCGATTGCCAATGGTCTCCATCGTCGAACGACACCCACACGCTGGTCTCGCTGCCGGCGAACAGCAGCCCCTTGCGCACGGGGTCTTCGCGCACCGTATCGATGGGAGCGTCGTTGGGCAACCCGGCGGCGATCGGCTGCCAGGTCTGGCCGCGGTCGTGCGTGCGGTAGATGTAGGGCGCCAGATCGTCCACGCGGAAGCGGCTCACCGAAGCGTAGGCGGACTTGTCGTCGAAATGCGACGCCTCCAGTTGCGTGACCTTGCTCCATGGCGTTAGCGCCGGCGGCGTCACGTCCTTCCAGTTCTTGCCGCCGTCCGCGGTGGTCCAGATCAGCCCTTCGTCGGTGCCGGCCCAGATGGTGTCGATGTTGTACGATGACGGCGCCAGCGCGTAGACTACGCCGCGTTGCTTGTCGGCGCCAGGATCTTTGGCGGCCATGCCGCCGAGGCTTGCGGGAATCCCAGGGTGCGGACGCGTCAGATCGGGACTGATGGTCTGCCAGGTGTGCCCGCCATCCGTGGTTTTGAAGACCACGTTGGCCGCGTAGAAAAGCACGCGCGGATCGATAGGCGAGAACATGATGGGCTGCGTGCGGTCCGCGCGATACTGTCCGGCGGCCGGCGGCGCGGGCGTGACGATTTCAACCTGGCCCGTGCCGCGGTGCCATTTCGACACCTGGCCGCGCCCCGCGCCATACACGACGTCGGGATCGCGCGGATCGGGCGCCACGTAGCCGTATTCAATGACGCCCACGGGATGCCATTCGCGAAACGTGATCACGCCGTCGTTGCCGCGGCTGGACACGCACACCGACCCGCTTTCCTGTTGCCCGGCGCAAACCCGGTAAGGAAACGCATTGTCGGCCACGGCGTGATAGAGTTGCGCGGTCGGCTGGTTGTACCAGGAACTCCAGGTGCGCCCGCGGTTCACGCTGACCAGCGCGCCCTGGTCGCCCACCAGCAGGATAATATCCGGGTTGTTCGGATTAATCCAGATATTCTGATAGTCGTCGCCGCCGGGCGCGCCTTTGATGCCGGTCCAAGTCTGGCCGCCGTCGGTCGACCGCCAGGTGACGATACTCGCGCTGTACAGGGTATCGGCGTCCTTGGGATCGACGCGCGGCACCGGCAGATCGCCGCCGCCGATGCGATTGGCGGGACGGGCATCCGTGGTGGCGCGACGCCAGTTCTCGCCGGCGTCGTCGGAGCGGTAGATGCCCACTTCGCGGCCCGCTGCCACGCTGGCGTAGAGGCGGCGCGGGTCGCTGGGCGCGACCGCCACGTAGGCCTGCTCCACCGCCGGAAGACCCTCAGTCAACTTGTGCCAAGTCTTGCCGCCGTCGGTTGATTTGAAGATGCCGCCGTGTGTTCCGCTGTATTCGTTGCCGAATTCCCAAGGGCCTTCGCGCGCTTCCCACAGCGCCGCATACAGGACGTCGGGATTGGAAGGGTCCATGGCGATGTCGGAAGCGCCGGTATTCTGGTCGACGTAAAGCACCTTCTGCCAGTTCTGGCCGCCGTCGGTTGAGGCAAAAATACCACGCTCTTCGTTGGGCCCGTAGGGATGGCCCAGCACGGCGGCGAACAGGCGGTTCGGGTCGCGCGGGTCCACGGCCAGCGCCGGAATCTGCCGGCCGTCGCGCAAGCCCAGGTGTGTCCAGGTCTGTCCCGCGTCGGTGGATTTATAGATGCCGTCGCCTACCGACAAATCGGGGCGCTGCAAGCCTTCGCCGCTGGCCACGTAGACGATGTTGGGATCGGAAGGCGCGACGGCGATCGCGCCGATGGACCCGGTGGGCTGGCTATCGAAGATGGGGGTCCAGGTTCGGCCGTAGTCGTCGGATTTCCAGACGCCGCCGTTGACTTGGCCCATGTAAAACAGATTGGGCTGGCCGGGCACGCCGGCGCAGGCGCGCGTGCGTCCGCCGCGGAAGGGTCCGATGCTGCGCCAGTGCAGATCGTGGAAAAGCTCCGGGGCGATCTGTTGCGCGCCGGCCACGCAGGCAAGAACGAAAGGAAGGACGCGCCGTACCCAAGTCGATGTCATCCCTCCTATTATGCCGTGGGGCAGAGCTCCAGGTCTGCGCGGGTCCTCCAGGACCCGCTCTTGGGCGAGCTTCGCTCGCCTGTGTCGGCAGGAGTGCCGACACGGCACGCACGAGTGCGTGCGCCACGAGGGCTACCCCAACTGAAATGGCCAATCTCCAGGGGCGAGCTTCGCTCGCCTTTCACAGGCTGAAGCCTGTGCCACCAAATGGCCAAGCTCCTACCACCTATATAAACACGCGCCCCAAGTCCAACCTGCGCCGATGGCCGCGAATAAAAGCACATCGCCTTCTTGGATCAATCCGCGCCGGTTCACCTGGTCGAGCAGCAGCGGGACCGATGCGCCGGCCGTGTTCGCGCACGATTCCAGATTGGTCTGCATGCGGGAATAAGGGATGCCGAGCAGTTCCGCGGTGCGCTTCAGCACGTGCGCCGAGGCTTGGTGCGGAAAAATCATCGAAACGTCATCCAGCCCCAGTTCGTTCAAACAGAGAATCTCCCGGATACATTCGGGCAGGATGGTGGTCGCCGTTTCATAAACCGCTTTCCCGTTCATGGTGAAGCAGGCATCTTCCGGGCGGACCGTGAAATGGTCCATCCCCCCGCCATCGGCGCGCAGAATGCTCGAGAACAGGCCGTTCTCCCGTGCGTTCCTCTCCAGCACCACGGCGCCGGCGCCATCCCCGAAAAAGGTGCAGTTGCGGTGGTTCCAGTCCGTGATTTTGGAGAAAGTATCGGCGCCAACCACCAGCACATGATCGTATGTTCCGTTCTGCACGAACTGGCCGGCGATGGTGACGCCGTAGACAAACCCCGAACACACCGCGGCCACATCGAACGCGGCGCAGTGGTTGCCTATGCCCATCTTGTACTGCGCCATGCATGCCGCCGAGGGTGCCTTGCGGTCGGGCGTCGACGTGGCCACGATCACCAGGTCGATTTCATCTGGTTCAAGCCCGGCCGCGGCGATCGCTTTCAGACCGGCGCAGGCAGCCAGATCCGAAGTATATTCGTCCGGCTCCGCGATGTGCCGCTGCCGAATCCCCAGCGTTTCTAAGATCCACTCCGGAGAGGTGGGCAAAGTTCCCACCACCTCTTCGTTTCTCAGGATCTTGGCCGGAACATACGAACCGGTCGATTTGATACCGACACTATCGAAGTGGTTGTTCTTGGTTCTCATGGCTTCTCCGTCCGTGGGCCGTGGTGGGGCAGGACTCCAGACCTGCGCGGGTTCTCCAGAACCCGCTCTTGGCGAGCGCGACTGGCGAGTGCAACTCGCCTAAGCCGGCTGAAAGCCGGCTGCGGGCAACATTGCCCGCCCCACAGCTACGCGAGGATGCGTTCGACCAGCGCTATGGACTCCAACTCTTCTTCTATGGCGGAGATTTCCGTCTCGGTCTTGTGCGCGGCGCTGAGGATATCACGGTACTCGATGGGCCGCGCGCCGCCATCCGGACAGGTCCATTCGGGAAGGCCGTAGGTGTAGTCCACGATGGCCCATCGGCTGTCCTGGCCGTGCTGCCGGAACACCTCGTCGATCAGTTGTTCCTCGGCGGGGGAGAGTTCGGCGCTGCCGGGATCGCCAACCAAACGAACTTCATAATCTTCCGGTTCGGAAATGAACTTGCCCCAGATTTTGACGGAATTCGGCGACGGCTCATTCCGAATCAGATCGTAGATCCGGCTCAACACCGGTCCGGAGTCCATCGAAAGGTAGCAATCGGTGGTGACCGGCCGTCCCCAGCGAATGAGGGCTTCGCGATCCGCCAGGTAAAGAAGCTTGATGAGCTTGATGTAGCTCATCGGTCCACCGCGAAGCCGGAGAAGCCGGGCGGCCGCCTGGGTCGCCTTGGCCTCGTTAAACAGCAGCTTCATATTGTCACCTTGCGCGGTCTATTAAGGTCTAGTATATCCTAATACCTTGTTCTGGCGGGTTTTTATGATTGGACCCGATCGTCCCACACGGCGGTGGTTGGTGATGAAGATCACGCTGCGCGCCCGCCGCATTCCCGGCGCTTGTGTGTGCGTGCGCATAATCCCCATTTGGCGCGCGGACGTGCGTGAATTGCCCCAAAATTCTCTACATTTCCGCTTCGGCCGCGCCACAAACTAAATAGTTGCCGCGATCCTGCGGTGGACCGAGAAATGCAGGCAAGCGAACGTTAATCAAACGCTGTGCTAGTGGAGGCAGGTTATGTCCGCTGACGAGACGGGACGGTGTTTCGATTCGATCGAGAGCGCGCAGGATTTCATGAAAGTCCTGGCCGACACGATTCTGGATGCGATGAAGGACCTCGATGGCGATCGGCACGCGGCGGCGCAGGATGGCGAGCCGCGCCGCGCGCAGGCTATCGAACTGGCGATCTTCAAGCTGAAGACGCTCAGCTGCCACATCCACAAGAGCCGCATCGTCTTGAACGATCTGCGGACGGTGCGGCGCCTCATTCTGAACGAGCGCCAGCCGAAGGAACGCGCGATGGCTGCCGCGGGGTCGTTTTGAGGCGGCGGACGTAGCTTTATAACAGACATTGAGGTATAATACTACGTAATACCTCAACAGCCAAATGGCCGCCGCCGCCCCGTTGCGGTGCCGGTCGAGGCTCGTCCCGAAAGTTGGAGAAAGGTATGGCCGAGGCAATTCAGTCGCCCGCACAGGCGACCTTCTGGTTCGTACAAGGCCGCGTCCTGTTCTGGCTGATTAATCTGCTGGGCTCGGCGTGCTTCGCATACATAGTGGCTAAACGCCTGACGCCGCTCATGCGGGGCCAGCGCGACATGCGCTTCGACCGGCCCCTGATGCGGCTGGGCAGGCTCCTGAAATTCTGGTTTGGGCAGTGGAGACATCCACGTTATCTCGCCGCGGGGATCATTCATATTCTGCTTTTCTCCGGCTTCATTGTTTTGGTGATGCACACCTTCGCCCTGCTCGCGATGGGAACCTCGGGGCGTCATGCCGCAGCCGCGGCGGCGGGCGGCCTCTACGGCGCAATCTCCGACTACGCGGCCACCGTCGTCTTCCTCTGCATGATCGTCGCCATCGTGCGGCGTTTACTCAAGCCGGCGCGTTACGCAGTGCCGGCGAAGTACGGCAAAGCCCATACCGCGGATGCCATCTTCCTGCTGGCGCTGATCGCCGTTCTCATGGCCGCCGACAGCGTTTTCGAGGCCAGCCACGCCGTCGCCGTCCGCGAGTCGTTGCCGGTGATTTCGCTGGCGTGGATGCTCGAAGGCGCATTGGCGGCGGCTCCTCTGGCGGTGCTTTCAAACCTGTATCTGGGCGCATACCTGGTCCACGAGCTGTCCTTCTTTTTCCTGCTCTGCTATCGGCCGTTCGGAATCCAGTTTCACGTAGAGACTTCCCTGTTCAGCGTTTACTTCGCGAAGCTGGACCGCGGCACCGTCAAGCCCGTGCGCTGGGGCGTTCCCGACGGCCAACTCGACCAGGTGCAATCCTTCGGCGTAAAAACCTTCGAAGACTTCACCTGGAAGCACATGCTGGATTTCTATTCTTGCGCCGATTGCGGCCGCTGCTCGGACCAGTGCCCGGCCAACGCCGTGGGCCGGCCGTTGTCGCCCCGGTTCCTCACGATCAAGGCGCGCGAATACGCCTTCGAGCATTATCCGGTCTGGGGGCGCGCGCACAACGGCCATCCCAGCCAGCCGCTGATCGGCGGAATTTATTCGGAAGATGAAATCTGGTCGTGCACCACGTGCGGCGCGTGCGAGGCGGAATGCCCGCTGCTGATCGAATACATCGACAAAATCGTGGACTTACGGCGCGGCATGGTGGAGGACGGCCAGGTGCCGCAATCCCTGCAAAAGCCGCTGAAAGCCCTAGAGAGCCGCGGAAATCCTTTCGGCAAAATGGAAAAGAAAAAGGCCGATTGGGTGAAGGCCAAGGATTTTCAGCAAACCTGCAACGTCCGGATCCTGAACGGCGAGCACAATACCGAGACGCTGTACTTCGTCGACAGCATCACCTCCTACGACGACCGTATCCAGGCCATCGGGCGCGCCACTGCCAGTATTCTCGACAGGTCGGGCGAGAATTTCGGCATCCTGGGGGCTGTTGAAAAAGACAGCGGTCACGACGTCCGGCGCTTCGGCGAAGAGACCCTGTTCATGGCCTTGCGCGAACACAACACGGAAGCCATTAAGGCGTCTGGCGTCCAGCGGATCGTAACTTCCGATCCGCATGCCTACAACGCGCTGAAGCACGACTATAAGGACGTTCCGCCAGTCGAGCACATCAGCGAAGTCATCGCGCGAAAGGTGCATGCGGGCGACATCCAATTGAAACCGCTGCCTGACGGAAAAGAAGGCGGGCGCGACGTTTACACCTACCACGATCCTTGCTACCTGGGCCGGCACAACGGAATCTACGACGCTCCGCGCGAAGTGCTGGATGCGATTCCCGGATTGCAGCGCGTGGAGATGCCGCGCTCGCGGGATCGGTCCTTCTGTTGCGGCGGCGGCGGGCTGGCGTTGTTCTACGAGCCGAAAGAAGATCAGCGCATGGGCGTGAAGCGAGTACAAATGGCCGCCGAGGCCGGAGCCAATGTAATTGTTACCGCCTGCCCGTTCTGCATGGTGAACATGGAAGACGCCATCAAGGTGGCGGGCATGGAAGGCAAGATGACCGCCATCGACCTGACGGAACTGGTCGAGAAACAGATGAGGTGAGTATGGAAATTTTGGTCTGCACCCGAAGGGTACCCGACACTTCGGAAAACGAAATCGAGATGAACGGCGCCGGGAACGACATCGAACGCGACGATCTCGTCTATTCGGTGAACGAAGCGGACAACTACGCGGTGGAAGAAGCGCTGGAGATCGTGGAGCGAACCGGCGGCATCGTGACGGTGGTCACGGTCGGCGGCGAAGACGACGAAGAGATCCTGCGCCGGGAGATGGCCATGGGGGCCAAGAATGGCGTGCTGCTCTCCGACGATGCTTTCAGCGGAGCGGACGGCAAAGGCATTGCGACGATCCTGGCGGCCTTCGTCAAAAAAGGCCATTACGACCTGATCCTGACCGGAGTCCAAGCCGAGGACGGCGCGGCGCAAGTAGGCGGCATGCTGGCGGCGATGCTGGACTATCCGTTTGCGTCGCTGGTGAATTCGATCGAAGTCGCGCCGGGCAAATTGAAAATCGCCCGGGAAATCGAAGGCGGCAACAAGGAGATCAACGAAATCGACCTCCCGTGCGTGCTCTCGATTCAGACCGGCATCAACGAACCGCGTTATGTCGGCATGCGCGGCATCCGGCAGGTGGCTTCGGTGCCCATTCCAACATTCGGCGCGGTCGAACTGGGACTAAACGGCAACGCCGGAGCCGCGGGCGCGAAGGTGCGGCGGGTGGACTATTTCACGGCGCCCGAAGGCAAAGGGGCCGAGATGCTGGAAGGCAGCACGGAAGCCATCGTCGATAGCCTGATTGAGCTCCTGAAAGCCAAAGGAGGGTTGAATTAAATGCCCCGGATTTTTGCCTATATCGTGCACCAGAACGGCGTGGCCGACGATTCGGCTGCCGAGCTGGCGGCGGCGGCCCGCAAGGTCGATGCCGGCCAATCTCCCGCGGCGGTGGTCACCGGATGGGGCGCGGAATGCGACGCGGTTTGCGAATCCCTGCGCGCGTCGTTCGGCGAGGTGTGGAAGATCGCCAACGAATCGCTGGCTTATCCCAATGCCGAACTGGTGCGCAAGGCGCTCGTGAGCGTGTTGCCCGCCGGGTGTATTGTGCTGGCGCCGCACTCACATTTCGGAACCGACCTGTCGCCGGGACTTTCCATCAAGCTGAACGCGGCATACGTCCCGGACGTAGTCGATATCGAAGGCGCGGATGGCGCCGCGCTACGGCTCGTCCGCCAGGAGTTCGGCGGGCAGGTGAGCGCGCATGTCCGCTGCGATATTTCGTCGGGCGCGGTCGTCACCATCCGTCCCGGCGCATTCAAGCCGCTGGAAACCGCTCCGGCCGGCGGGGTAGTGGTCGACAAGTCGTCTACTGTCGGCGCGTTGACGGCGGGACGGCGCTACCTGGAGACCATCGCGCCCGAGACGGGCGACGTCGATATCACCAAGTATCCGGTGCTGGTGTCCATCGGCCGCGGCATTCAGGAGCAGGAGAACGTGGCCATCGCCCAGGATCTGGCCGACGCGCTGGGCGCGGCCGTGAGCTGCTCGCGGCCCGTGGTGGACGCCAAGTGGATGGAGAAATCCAGGCAAGTGGGATCGTCCGGCCAGACCGTGAAGCCCAAGGTGTACCTGGCCTGCGGCATCAGCGGATCGTTCCAACACCTGGCCGGCATTAAAGGCAACCCCTTCATAGTGGCTATCAACAAGAACCCCAAGGCCCCCATATTCCGCGTGGCGGACGTGGGGATTGCCGCCGATATTCTGGAATTTCTGCCGGAATTAACCGCCAAGATTCGCGAAAGGTAAGACGAAGCCAATGATTACAGCAAAGACGTTGAAATTGAGCTTGAAATCGCTCAGGGATTTCGGCAAGAAGCGCTTGCCCGACGAGGTTCGGATCGACCTGGATGCCAAGGACGAGTGTCCTCTGGATATCGTGCGACACATGTGCAGTCCGGACAAGCTGGGCATTCAGCTTCTGTTCGTTCCGGAAGAATTTGGCGGGATGGGCGGCAACACCTTCGATGTGTATTGCATCTGCGAAGAGATGGCGCGCATCGACCTGGGCGTGGCCACTTCCGTGCTGGCCACGTTTCTGGGAAGCGATCCGATCACCGTCGGCGCCACCCAGGAGCAGAAGAAAATCTGGCTGGGGCGCATCGCGGAAGAAGGCATTCTGTTCGCGTACGGCGCCACCGAACCGGACGCCGGCAGCGATCTGGGGTCCCTGCAGACGACCGCCGACCGCGTGATGGACGGCGACCGTATCGTGGGCTACAAGATCAACGGCAGCAAACAATGGATCAGCAACGGCGGCATTGCCGACGCTTATACCATTCTGGCGAATACGCCGGCCGGTCCCAGTTGGTTCATCGTGGAGAAAGGCGCCAAGGGCTTCAGCCACGACGAACCGGAGGACAAGCACGGCATCCGCCTCAGCAATACGGCCGCGCTGGCCCTCAGCGATGTGTACGTCGATGCGGACCGGCTGGTCGGCGGCGTGGAAGGCCAGGGTCTGAACCAGGCGCAGGCGGTGTTCGGTTACACCCGGCTGATGGTGGCGGCGTTCGGCCTGGGCGCCGGATGGGCGGCGCTCGACCGGGCGATTCCCTATTCGACCAAGCGCATCCAAGCCGGCGGGCCGCTCTCGCAAAAGCAGGGATACACGCATAAGCTGATCGTGCCCAACGTGGCCCGTCTGGAAGCCGGCCGCGCTTACATCGAAGAGACCGCCGAGCGCATCGACGTGGGCGAAGGCAGCTTGAACACGGAAGGCGCCATCGCCAAGTATATGTCCACCGAAGCCGGCAACACGGCGGCCGAGGCGAGTATCCAGGCGTTGGGCGGCTACGGCTACACGCACGAATACATGGTGGAGAAGATCAGCCGCGACGTGCGCATCACCACGATTTACGAAGGCACCTCCGAGATCATGGAGATGACCATCAGCCGCGACCGCTGGCAGCTTCACTTGAAGACGCGCGGGCAATATTACCACGAGCAGGCGCGCGCGGCCGAGGCGGTGCATGCGCGGCACCCGGACGTGGGCGCGAACTTCGCGGCGCTGGCGCTGCACGCGCTGGCCGAGGTACTGGAAAAGGCGCGCGTGGGGCGCTTGACCCGGTTTCAGCATATTCTGCTGCGGATGGGCGAACTGATCGCGTATGCGGAGTCCGCCGGTTGTCTGGCGCGGCGCGCGGCGCGGATGGCTGAAGGCAAGCTCAACGAAAAAACGAATCAGCGCTTCGATGCGGCGGGATTGGCGGCGGTGAGCCGGGTCTTCGCGCGCGAGGCGGCCATGAAAGTTGGCGAAGAAGGCTTGCGCTGGGTCATAGGCGCGGGCGGCGCCATCGACGAAGCGGAGTTGGGATTACCGGCAATTCATCGCGCGCAGGCGGGATTGATTGCGGATATGGATTACGTAGCCGACGTATTGTACGGCCGGGCCGCGAAGCAGGTAGCCCCGGCAGCATAGACCGGGTGGGGCAGACCTCCAGGTCTGCGCGGGTCCTCCAGGACCCGCTCTTGGCGCAAGGGAGGCCGGCGTGGACGCCGGCCGCGGGACTGGAGTCCTGCCCCACATTCAAGGAGAGTCATCATGCAGGACACAGCGAATCGAGCGATTGCGATCGTAGGGACCGGCGCCATTCTACCCGACGCCCCGAACGTAGCCGCTTTCTGGCAAAACGTGAAGAACGGCCGCTACAGCATCACCGAAGTGGCGCCGGACCGCTGGGACCCGGCGCTCTACTTCGACGCCGACCACAACGCGCCGGACAAGACCTATTCCAAGATCGGCGGCTGGGTGCGCGAATTCGAATGGAATCCGCTGAAGTGGCACATGGCCGTTCCACCGAAAGTCGTGGAGGCCATGGACGATGCCCAGAAGTGGGCCATCGCTTGCACCCGCGAAGCGCTGGTCGACTACGGCTATCCGCAGCGGCCGCTGAACACCGATCGCACCGCTGTAATCCTTGGCAATGCCATGGCGGGGGAGAAACATTATCTCACCGCGATGCGCCTTAATTTTCCCGACTACGCGCACGAACTGGCCGAATCCGAGACTTTCGCCGCGCTGCCGGCGGGCGCCCGCCGCGACATCACCAGCGAGTTTCACCAGCGGATCAACGACCGCATCCCCTGCGTCACCGAAGACACCATGCCTGGCGAATTGGCCAACTGCATCGCCGGCCGCATCGCCAACATTTACAACTTTCACGGTCCTAATTTCGTCACCGACGCCGCCTGCGCGTCGGCCATGGCGGCCATTACCGCCGCGGTCGAAGGACTCGTGGAACACGATTTCGACGTGGCGGTTACCGGCGGCATCGACCGCAATATGGGCGCCACCAGCTACATCAAGTTCAGCAAGATCGGCGCGCTGTCGGCGACCGGCACGCGACCCTACGCCGACGGCGCCGACGGTTTCGTCATGGGCGAGGGCGCGGTCATCTTCCTGCTGAAGCGCCTGGCCGACGCGGAGCGCGATGGCGACAAGATCTACGCCGTGCTGCGCGGCATCGGCGGGTCGAGCGATGGCAAGGGCAAGGGAATTACGGCGCCCAACCCGGCCGGCCAAAAGCTGTGCATCCGGCGCGCATGGGAAAACGCGGGACTGTCGCCCGCTACGGCCACGCTGATTGAAGGCCACGGCACGTCCACCAGCGTGGGCGACGCGGTTGAAGTGGAGAGCTTTACCGAAGTGCTGAGCAGCTTTCACGTCCCCACGGGCACGGTAGCGCTGGGATCGGTGAAATCCAACATTGGGCATCTCAAGGGAGCCGCGGGCGCGGCTGGAATTCTGAAAACCGCGCTGGCGCTGCGGGATAAGGTGCTGCCGCCCAGCGTACATTGCGAGCATCCCAGCCAGAATATCGACTTCGCCCACTCGCCGCTGTACGTCAACGGCGAATTGCGGCCGTGGACGGCGGTGGCGGATGGCGTGCGCCGCGCCGGGGTGAGCGCGTTTGGATTTGGCGGCACCAATTTCCATGCCGTGCTGGAGGAATACATTCCGCACCGGTTGACTGGGAATGGGAAGCATAGTGGGGCGGACCTCCAGGTCTGCGCGGGTCCTCCAGGACCCGCTCTTCGCGCCGGGGAGGCCGGCGTGGACGCCGGCCGCAGGACTGGAGTCCTGCCCCACAACGCCAAGTCTCCGCTGCGTGGCGCGCTTGTGATTGGGGGTAGTTCGGATAGCGATCTAGCGCAGCGTTTGAAAGCGGTACAGAAAGATGCCGCCGCGGGCCGCGCGCCGGCGCTGGCCGCTCCGTCTGAATCCGACCTGCGCGCGCCCGAGCGCATCGCCATCGACTACGCCGACGCGGCCGAACTGGCCGACAAATCGTCCAAAGCGCTCAAAGCTTTGGCTGCCAACCAACCGGCCATCTGGAAAGCTCTGCGCTCGCAAGGCGTCTTCCGCGGCCACGGCCCCGCCCCCAAGGTAGCTTTCCTGTATACCGGCCAAGGCTCGCAATACGCGAACATGTTGAGCGCGCTCCGCGCCACCGAACCCATTGTCGCCGCGACATTTGCCGAAGCCGACCGCATTATGACGCCGATACTCGGCAAGCCGCTGACAGAGTTTGTCTTCGTCAACCCGGCCGACGCCAAGGCCGTCGCGAAGGCTGAAGAAGATCTGCGTCAAACCGCGATCACGCAGCCCGCCGTGCTGGCCACCGATCTGTCGCTGACCCGCCTTCTGGCGGCGTACGGCATCCAGCCCGATATGACCATGGGGCATAGCCTCGGTGAATACGGAGCGCTAGTCGCCTCCGGCGCGATGCCCTTCGCGGATGCGTTGGAAGCCGTCGCTGCCCGCGGCCGCGAAATGACCCGCGTCTCGATGGCCGACAACGGCAAAATGGCGGCCGTGTTTGCGCCGCTCGCGGAGATTGAGCGCGTGCTGCAGATGGTGAATGGCTACGTGGTGATCGCCAATCTCAACAGCAACACACAGGCGGTGATCGGCGGCGCCAGCCAGGCTGTCGAGCAGGCCATGGAACTGTTGCAAAAAGCCGGCTACAATGCGGTGCCACTGCCGGTCAGCCATGCTTTCCACACCTCGATTGTGGCGCCGGCCAGCGCGCCGCTGCGGCAAGTGCTGGAGCGATTGCATCTGGAATCGCCGCACATCCCGATCGTGGCCAACGTGAACGGCGAATTCTATCCCACAGGCCCCCAAGCCGTGCCGCGGATGTTGGACATTCTGGCCCGGCAAGTGGCTTCACCGGTGCAATTCATCCAGGGCCTGCGCACGCTCTACGATGCCGGCGCGCGCGTCTTCGTGGAAGTCGGGCCGAAGAAGGCCTTGCAGGGATTTGTCGAGGATGTGCTCGGCGACCGGCCCGATGTATTGGCGGTTTTTACCAATCATCCGAAATTCGGCGATATCCCGGCCTTCAACCAGGCGTTGTGCGGGCTGTACGCGGCGGGTTGTGGGGCAGGACAGACGGAGAGCGGGGCGGAAGCCCCGCGCGGGCTCGAGCCTGCCCTCCAAGTTCAGCCGGTGACGATCACCGGCGCCGCTCTCGGACTGCCCGGGCCTGGCCAAATCTTCGACGACGGCAACATCGCCCGCATCCTGCGCGGGGAACAATGCATCGATGTGATTCCTACGCGCTTCCGCCGCGCCATGCTCGACAAGCACATCACCCGCCTGCTCAAGAGCGACAAAGGCGGGCCGACTTTCGAATCCATCACCAATCTGTCGGAAGTCATCAAGCTGGCCGGCCGCGGCGGAGATTTCGATTTGGCAAAAGAGTTCGGCATATCCGCCGACCGCCTGGCCGCCCTGGACCGCGCCACGCAACTGGCCATCGCGGTGGGCCTGGACGCGCTGCGCGATGCCGGCATCCCGCTGGTGATGCGCTATAAAACCACCAGCAAGGGCACGCAATTGCCCGAGCGCTGGGGATTGCCGGACGCCCTGCGCGACGATACCGGCGTGATTTTTTCCTCCGTATTCCCCGGCTTCGATTCCTTCGCGGCCGAGATGGAGCGTTATTACGCCGATCGCGCGCGCCGCGACCAGTTGGCCATGCTGGAGAGCATGTACGCCCGCCTGGTGGAAGCCGAGGGACGCTCCACCGTCGGGCAGGAGATGGCGCGGCGCATCGACGACCTGCGCGCCGAGATGGAGCGTACGCCATACAACTTCGACCGCCGCTTCCTGTTCCACATCTTATCGATGGGGCATTCGCAATTCGCCGAGTTCATCGGCGCGCGCGGCCCGAACACGCAAATCAACTCGGCCTGCGCCAGCACCACCCAGGCCGTGTCGCTGGCCAACGATTGGATCCGCGCTGGACGGTGCAGCCGGGTCATCGTGGTTTCGGCGGACGATATCACCACCGACCACCTGATTGAATGGTTTGGCGCGGGCTTCCTGGCCAGCGGCGCGGCTGCCACCGACGAGATCGTGGAGGAAGCCGCCACGCCGTTCGACCGCCGCCGGCACGGCATGATCATGGGGATGGGCGCCGCCGCCATGGTGATCGAGAGCGCGGAAGCGGCGCGCGAACGCGGCATCCGGCCGATCTGCGAGTTGCTGAGCGCGGCGACCGCCAACAGCGCCTTTCATGGCACGCGCCTGGATCCGGAACACATCTGCCAGGTGATGGAGAAACTGGTTAGTCAGGCCGAAGCCGGCAACGGCTTCCGGCGGCGCGAGGCAGCCTCGAAGATGGTCTTCGTGTCCCACGAAACCTATACGCCCGCGCGCGGCGGCAGCGCCTCGGCGGAGATTCACGCGCTGCGCCGCGTTTTTGGCGACGTAGCCGACAATATCCTGATCTCCAACACCAAGGGCTTCACGGGCCACGCCATGGGCACCGGCATCGAAGACGTGGTCGCGGTGAAGGCGCTCGAAACCGGATGCGTGCCGCCGGTCGCCAATTTCAAAGAGGTCGACCCCGAGCTGGGCAATCTGAATTTATCGAAGGGCGGCGGCTATCCCGTGGAGTACGCGCTGCGGTTGGGCGCCGGGTTTGGCTCGCAAGTCAGCATGACGCTATTGCATTGGCTGGCGCCGAAAGATGGCGTGCGGACCAGTCCGCATGCGCTTGGTTACGCCACGCGCATTGCGGATGCGACTGCCTGGAGCGCGTGGCTGACGGGCGTCGCGGGTCCCGGGGGCGCCGATCTGGAAGTGGTGCAACGCACGCTGCGCGTGCGGGATCGCGTAGCGGAGGCGCGCGTGGCCGAGGTTGTGCGGGAGGCGCCGGCGCCGCCTGCGAGGCCGCAACCGAAGCCGCAGCCGGTGGTCGAGACCAAAGTGGCGCCGCCACCGCCGCCGCCGGCTAAGGTCGAGGCGGCACGCGAAACCGCCCGCCCCGCCGTCGTGGACGATCCGGTAAAGGACCGCATCCTGGCCCTGGTGGCCGAGAAGACCGGCTACCCGTCCGATATGCTGGACCTCGATCTGGATCTCGAAGCCGATTTGGGAGTGGATACGGTGAAGCAGGCGGATCTGTTTGCATCCGTCCGCGAAGCCTATGGTATTGCCCGCGACGACAAGGTCAAGCTGCGCGACTTTCCCACCATGGCGCATGTGATCCGGTTCGTGCACGATCGGCGGCCGGACCTGGTTCAGACCGCCGCTGCGCCGGCAACAAAACCCCAGCCTCTAGCCCCCAGCCGCCAGCCCCACGCAGTTGTAGATCCGGTCAGAGAGCGGCTCCTGGCGCTGGTCGCCGAAAAAACCGGCTACCCGCTCGACATGTTGGATCCCGATCTGGACATGGAAGCGGATCTGGGAGTCGATACGGTAAAGCAGGCCGATCTATTCGCATCGGTCCGCGCGATCTACGACATCCCGCGCGACGAGAATCGCAAGTTGCGCGATTTTCCGACGCTGGCACACGTGATCCGCTTCGTGTATGAGATGCGGCCGGATCTGGTGAAAACCGCGATGGCGCCCGAAGCGCCGCCGTCGCAGCCGCCAGCGCCCAGCATCCAGCCCCCAGCGGCGGCAGATGCCGTCAAGGAGCGGCTGCTGGCGCTGGTCGCAGAGAAGACCGGCTACCCGCTCGATATGCTCGATCCGGATCTGGACATGGAAGCCGATCTGGGCGTCGATACGGTCAAACAAGCCGATCTATTCGCCTCCGTCCGCGCGATCTACGACATCCCGCGCGACGAGAATCGCAAGCTGCGCGACTTCCCCACGCTGGCACACGTGATCCGCTTCGTGTATGAGATGCGGCCGGATCTGGTGAAAGCCGCGGTGGCGCCCGCAGCGCCGCCCCAGCCGCCAGCCCCCAGCATCCAGCCCCCAGCGGCGGCAGATGCCGTCAGAGAGCGGCTGCTGGCGCTGGTGGCAGAGAAGACGGGCTACCCGCTCGACATGCTCGATCCCGATCTGGACATGGAAGCCGATCTGGGAGTCGATACGGTCAAGCAGGCCGACCTGTTCGCCTCCGTGCGCGCGATCTACAACATCCCGCGCGATGAGAATCGCAAGCTGCGCGACTTCCCCACGCTCTCGCATGTGATCCGCTTCGTGTATGAGATGCGGCCGGACCTGACGGCTGCCGCGGCGGAATCCGAAGCAAAGCCGCAGCCCGCTGCGCCGGCGCCCGCCCTTAGCCCGCAATCGAACGCACAGTTCCCGCGCCGCGTCCCGGCGCCCACCCTGCGTCCGCCGCTCGCCATGTGCAAGCCATCCGCCGTCACGCTGGGACCCGGCCGGAGGATCGCCATCATGGCCGATAAAGGCGGCGTGGCGGAAGCCTTGGCCGGCCGGCTGCGGGAGTCCGGCGCGGAAGTCCTGCTGCTCGACGGCGCGCCGATCACCGGCACCGTACACGGAGTCTACTGGCTGCCCGCGCTCGACTACGAAGGCAGCCTGACCGACATGGACTTGGCCACCTGGCGCGAAGCCTTGGGCGTGCGGGCCAAATCGCTGTACACCACCATGCGCGCGCTGTACGAACAGATTGCGGCGCCGGACACGTTCCTGGTTTCCGCGACGCGGCTGGGCGGGCAGCACGGTTATGACGATGCCGGAGCCTTTGCACCAATGGGCGGCGCGGTATCCGGCTTCACCAAGACCTACAAGCGGGAGCGTCCGGACGCCTTCGTGAAGACCGTCGATTTCGAAGCCGAACGCAACGCCGTGGAAGTGGCCGAGGCCCTGGTGGCCGAAACCCTTCGCGACCCCGGCGCAGTCGAGATGGGTTACAAAGGCGGGCTGCGCTGGACCATCAGCCTTGAAGAACAGTCCGCAGTAGACGGACAGCCCGGCATCGCGCTGGACAAAGAGACAGTCTTCCTGGTCACCGGTGCGGCGGGCAGTATCGTATCGGCGATCACAGCCGATCTGGCGGCGGCATCCGGCGGCACGTTTTATCTGCTCGACCTGATTCCCGAGCCTGAACCGGGGAATCGGGACCTGCAACGCCTGACGACCGATAAAGAAGGTCTGATGCGCGACCTGCACGCGCGCATCAAGGCCCGCGGGAAACGCGCCACGCCGGCGCTGGTGGAGAAGGAACTGGCCGGCTTGGAGCGCGCGCAGGCGGCCCGCAGCGCCATCGACGCGGTGCACGCAGCCGGCGGCACCGCCCACTATTTCAGCGTCAACCTGACGGACGCGGACGCGGTGGCGCAAATCGTCGGCAAAGTTCGCGAGCGCAGCGGACGCATAGACGTGCTGCTGCACGCCGCCGGCCTGGAGCGCAGCCGCTTCCTGCCGGATAAAGATCCGCGCGAGTTCGACCTGGTCTTCGACGTGAAGGCCGACGGCTGGTTCAACCTGCTGCATGCCATCGGCGATATGCCACTCGGCGCGACGGTGGCGTTCAGCTCCATCGCCGGCCGCTTCGGCAACGCTGGGCAGGCGGATTACAGCTCCGCCAACGATCTGATGTGCAAGATCGCCTCCAGCTTCCGCACCACACGGCCCGCGACGCGCGGTATCGCCATCGACTGGACGGCGTGGGGCGGTATCGGCATGGCCACGCGCGGCTCGATACCGGAGATGATGGCGCGCGCGGGCATCGACATGCTGCCGCCGGAGGCCGGGATTCCCTGGATCCGCCGCGAATTGACCGCGGGCGGCACGCGCGGCGAAGTGGTCGTCGCGGGCGCGCTCGGCATCATGACGGCGGCGTGGGATGCGGCCGGCGGTGTGGATACAACCGCCTTATTCACGCACGGACCCATGATCGGCAGGATCGCCGGCATCGGCCTGCAAGGCAGCGTGACCATCGAGACGACGCTGGACCCGGCTGTGCAACCGTTCCTGCACGATCACCAGATCGAAGGCAAGCCGGTGCTGCCGGGCGTGATGGGCATCGAGGCATTCGCGGAAGCCGCCTTGTGCATGCTGCCCGGCTGGCACATCGCGGCGGTCGAGGATGTGAACTTCCTGGCGCCGTTTAAGTTCTATCGCGGCGAGCCGCGCACCGTGACCATTGAGGCGGTGTTCCGGCCAGAGGGCGAGGCGGTGGTCGCGGAGTGCCGGCTGAATGGCAGCCGCTCGCTTCCGAATCAGACCGAGCCGCAAACGACTACGCATTTCACGGCGCGCGTGCGGCTGACCAGGCAGGTGCCGGAAACGGTGTCCGCGCCGCCGCTGGGCGAGCCGGACGGAGCGATGGTCGAGGCCGCCAATATTTATCGAGTGTTCTTTCACGGGCCAGCCTACCAGGTTCTGGAGCGGGCGTGGCTCAACGACCACCAGGCCGTGGGCCAGTTCTTCAAAGGGCTGCCCAACGGCCACTATCCGCCGGAGAATCCGCTGGCGATGGCGCCCCGATTGATCGAGCTTTGCTTCCAGACGGCGGCGCTGCGCGAAGTGGCCGGGCAAGGCCGCATCGGATTGCCGCTGCATGTCGGCCAAGTCCGTTTGTGGCGCGCGCCGCACCTGGCCGACGGGCCGTTGTATGCCGTGGTGACACCGGATGCGGAGGAAGGCAGCTTCGCAGCCGACGTGGTGGACACCAAGGGAAACCGCTACCTGCAGCTTCGCGGATATAAGATGGTGGCGCATCCCGATGCGGTGGATGTGGAACCGTTGAGCGTGTTGCATGCAGCGTTGGTGTAGCTTGGATGCCGGGCGAGCTACGCTCGCCTGTGCCGGCACGAGTGCCGGCACGGCACGCACGAGTGCGTACGCCACGTGGTGGCTGGAACAGACGTTGGCGGACCTGCCCGCCGCCGACGATTGGCTGGGCGCCGCGGAAGCCGTCCGCCTGAGCGGCATGCGGTTCCCGAAGCGCCGCGCCGATTGGCGGCTGGGGCGCTGGACGGCCAAGCATGCGGTGTCCTTTTATCTGAAACTGCCCGTCGATCCCAGCTCGCTCGCGCGCGTGGAAATACGTGCGGCTCCCAGCGGCGCGCCGGAAGCCTTCCTCGGGAATGAACCGGCGCCCGTCACCATCTCGATCAGCCATCGCGAGGGGCGCGCGGCCTGCGCGATCGCCGGATCGCCGGCCATGTTAGGCTGCGACCTCGAAATTGCCGAACCGCGCAGCGACGCCTTCGCCACGGACTACTTCACGGCCGAGGAACAGGACTTGGTCGCGCAGGCGACCGAGGCGGATCGCTGGCGGCTTCTGGCGCTGCTGTGGAGCGCCAAGGAAAGCGCGCTCAAGGCGCTCGGCGAGGGGCTGCGCCTGGACACGCGCAGCGTGGCCGTCGACCTGCAGCCGCACTCTTCGGCCGTCGTCTGGCAACCCCTGCGCGCAGAGTACGACGGTAGGGTTTTCGACGGCTGGTGGCGGCAGACGGACAACCTCGTGCGCACCATGGTGGCCGCTCCAGCCCCCGCGCCGCCGCTTACTTATCAAACGTGATGCTGGATTCGCCCGAATACTTGTGGTAGTTGCGGAAGTCGATGGCGTTGCGCGTGCAAGTGTTCGTGTCGCGCTGGCAGCCCATCGATTCCGCGTGCACCGGCACCAGGAACTGCCGCTCGCCAAAGCGGACGAATTCGTAATCCGTGGCCATCTCCACTTTATCGCTCGGGAAAGCTTCGGGGATGTGCGTCGCCTGCATCTCGATGCGCAGCACCCGGTGGGTTTCCTTGTCGACCCACACGGAACCTTGGTAAGAGGGCTGGACCAGTTGCGAGGCAACCATGATGCGCCAGTGGGAACGCTCGCGTTCCACCGAAAAGTCATAAACCAGGGACGTGCGGCCGGCTAAGCGGGACTCCTTGCGGTACTCGAAATCCGCCGCCGTGGCGGGCGAGAACAGATCCGCCAACACGCTGCCGAACTCGCCGGTGGACCATGATCCGGGCAAATCCTCTATGCTCCTCTTGGTGGGTTTGCCGTTCACCGCCAGGTTGCGGTAGCTCTCTTCGCCGTGCTCGTAGACCAGCGCCATGGAAACGACGTCGCGCGGCTGCCAGTTTTTGGAATTCGGTTCGCTCTGATAACGGGTCATCAGCTCCTGGCAGAAGTAGTTGGGCAGACTTTCCAGGAAATTGCCGGCAGCCTCCCGCGCTTTTTCGATGATGACTTCCTCGGGGCGCTGCGGTCCGCGGACCGGCGGCTCGGATTCGGCGGACGCGGGCGGCTGATTTCGGGCCGACAGTTCGGGCGCGGGCGCGGCCGATGGCGCGGCGGGCGGCGGAGCTGGTTCGGCTTCCTTACGGGAAGCGGGGCCGCTGCGCTTCAGCACCGGCGGACCTTGATCGTCGGGATCGATTTGCACGGACCTGACTTCGCCTTTGACGGGAGCGTTGAGGTCCGCGGGATTCGATTCCTCCGGAGAGCGAGCCGGAGCGGGGGCGGGAGCGGCGGCCGGCCCGGCAGGCTGGGCGGCGGGCTTGGCCGGCGGCGCGGGCTCCGGCGCGGCACTGTCCTTCTCTTTGGCGCTGTCCCTTTCGTGGGCGCTTTTGGCGAGCGAAGTCTCCACCGGCAGGATGGCATGCGCGCGATCCTTGTCGGTCCCATCCTGCTGCCACATCACGTTGACGGCTGTCAGGAAACCCTCGTCGTCCTCGCTGGACTCGACTTCCACAAAGTCGCCAGGCGCCAAATCCGCCGCCTTGATGGGGTTGCCCAGCTTTAGGAAATGCGTGGCGTCGGTGCGCTTGAAATTCAGAATGCGATGATCGTCCGCCTCAATGATCACCTCGTCCTTCCGCAGCCGCCGCAGCATGCCGGTGGTGCTGGTCAATTGGGCCGCCTGCTCATCCTTCTTGTGACGGCGCGGGAAGGGAATACCCATACCGCCGTTACTGGGAGGCACGCCACCCGGATATTGGCCGGGCGGATACTGGCCGGGCGCAGGCAGAGGGGCTGCGATGAGGACCAGTGCGAAACCAAACCAATAAGGGCGGAGTGCAGGCATACGAATATCAGGATAGCTGGAGGATGGGACGCGCCGGGCGGGCGGCCGGTTACCGCTGGTTACCGCTCAGGTGGCGGCATGCCGGTTCCACTGGCGGCGCATGGCCGTGGCCATGCGGCGGAAGCCGCGGTCCCAATCGGGAAAAAGATCGATGTATTGCGTTTCCCGCTGGATGCGCAAGGGCACGGGGCAAGCGTCCAGACGGGCCGGAATCAGGAAGATCTCGTCGAGCGGAATGCGCTGCGTGCAATCGAGCGCGTAGCGGATCTCCGCCTGGAACCCGCCCTTCTTCTTGACCGACCAGTGCGAAAAGCATGCCAGGAAGAAATCCGACGTGCTGATGGCCTCTTCAATGGAGCGCGGCCAGTTCTGGCCGGGCAACAGCTTGCGGCGGTCCAGCCAGGGATCGAAGCCGCAGGTTTCCAGATCCTCGAATAGCCGCTCGGCGGCGTCCGCGTCTTCCTGCACATAGGCCACGAACACCTTGGGCCGGTTGCGCGGCTGGAACCGGAAGCCGCGCTGGGCGTCCGGCAGGAACGTGCCCAGCCCATCGATCTCCACGCTAGCGCCTTCGGCCAGGCATTGGCGGACCAGACGGGCCACTTGCGCACTGGATTGCAAGTTATTTTCGTCCATGGCCCGCCGGCTTCTCCTTCTTGAACTGATAACACCCTTTGGGTCCGGGGGTGAACTGGCCCAGCCCAGGGAACGGCGCCGGCTTGCCTTGGCGCAGCTTGGCCAGGATCTGGTTGACGACGCGGTCCAACTGGTCGGCAGCCTCCGCACTGGAGACCCCCGACTGGCGGGCCAGGCGTTTGGCGATTTCCGGTTTCCTCATGCCGATTCCATCCTACCAAGGCAAAACTAGGAAGTTCGATCAAAAGGCGTATTCTTGGCCGTCAAGCTATTGAAAATAAAGAATAGCCGGGAAGACGGTGGGCTTGTGAATTGCCACGGCCTTCGAGCCGCGCGCAGCCGGGTCCTAGCCGGCTCTAGCCGCACCCAGGACACCTATTGCTTTCCCATACAAGATGTGGTACGTTCTATTGGTAAGCAATATGAACGACAAAGCGGACGTATGGCAAGGCACCTTGGCCCTGATGGTCTTGAAGACCATTGAAACCATGGGACCGCTGCACGGATACGGAATCGCGCGCCGCATCGAGCAAACCAGCGGCAATCTTCTCTCGCTGAACTATGGAACCCTCTACCCCGCGCTTCTGAAACTGGAGCAGGAGGGCTCCATCGCCTCCGCATGGGGAGTGTCGGAGAACAATCGCAAAGCGAAGTTCTATAAGCTCACGCGCCAGGGCCGCAAGCAGCTCGAAAAAGAAGCGCGGGATTGGCAACAAGCCACCGCCATCCTGGCCCGCTTCCTCTCTCCCTCGGGAGACGCGGTATGAGGAGGCTGCGTGCATCGTTGGTCCGGCTGGCCGGCTTAGGACCGGCCACCCGGCGGGAACGCGAGTTGGCGGATGAGATTGAATCCCATCTGCAACTGCACATCGACGACAATATTCGCGCCGGCATGCGTCCGGAGCAGGCGCGCCGCGACGCGCTTCTCAAATTGGGCGGCGTGGAACCCACCAAGGAAGCTTACCGCGACCGCCGTTCCGTGCCGCTTCTCGAAAACCTGTGGCGGGACACGCGCTACGCAATTCGGCAGTTGCGCAAGAACCCCGGCTTCACCGGCACCGCCGTGCTGGTGCTGGGCCTGGGCATTTGCGCCAGCGCGGCCATCTTCGCGTTTGTGGACGCCACCTTAATCAAGCCCCTGCCGTATCGCGATCCCGCGCGGCTGGTGGGTCTTTTCGAGACGGTCCAATTCTGCCCGCGCTGCCCTCTTTCGTATCCCGACTACCTCGACTGGAAACGGCTGAACAAAGTCTTCACCGCCGTGGATGCATTCGAAGGCACCGGCTTCACCTTACGCAGCGGCGCGGGATCGGAAATGGCAGGCGGCGCGCGCGTGACCGCCGCCTTCTTCCGCACGCTCGGCGTGGCGCCGGCGCTGGGCCGCGATTTCCGCGCCGGCGAAGATACGCCGGAAGCGCCGCCCACCGTCGTGCTGAGCTACGCCGCGTGGCAGAAGCGATTCGCCGGAAACGCGCACGTGCTGGGCCAGACGGTGACCCTCAACGGGGACGTCCACACGATCGTCGGTGTGCTGCCCGCGGGCTTCCACTTTGCCGCGGCCGGAGATCCGGAATTCTGGGCCGCGCTGCGCACTAACGCCAATTCCTGTTACCAGACACGCGGCTGCCATAGCCTGCACGCCGTGGCGCGCTTACGGGACGGCGTCTCCATCGACGCCGCCGACGCGAATATCAAACTCATCGCCGGCCAATTGGAAAAGCAGTACACCTCCAATGTTGGCCAGGGCGGATCGGCGATTTCTCTCGTCGAATTGGAAGTGGGGCGCATCCGCCCCATCCTGATCGTGCTGCTGTCGGGCGCCGGACTGCTGCTTTTAATCGCCTGCGTGAACGTGAGCAGCCTGATGCTGGTGCGCGCGGAAAGCCGCAAGCGGGAGATCGCCGTGCGCAGCGCGCTGGGCGGATCGCGCGCCCGATTGGTGAGCCAGTTCGTGACCGAAGCGGTTGTGGTGGTAGCCTCGGCGACGGTGCTCGGCGTGACATCCGCACACTGGCTGATCGGGATCCTGATCGGTCTCATCGGCGCGGACCAATTGGCCGGCATGCCCTTTCTCCAAGGCCTCGGGTTGAATTTCCACGTGTTGGTTTTTGCCGCCGCGGTTGCCCTAGCCGCGGCAGTGCTTTTCTCCTTCGCGCCCGCTTCGCGATCGTTCTCACCGGACCTGCGTGAGGGACTTGCGGAAGGCGGCCGCGGTTCCGCGGGCACCACGTGGCGCAGGCTGGGCGCCAATCTGGTGGTGGCCGAGCTGGCCATCGCCGTTGTACTGCTGGTTGGCGCGGGACTGCTCGGCAAGAGCTTCTACCGCCTCCTGCACGTGGATATGGGAATGCGGCCGGACCACCTGGCGACGTTGCAGATCGCGGAACCGCAGGCCATCCGGGCCGACAACACGAAGGTTGTAGCCATGGCGCACGAAGTCACCAACACGGTTGCGCGCCTGCCCGGCGTGGAGTCCGTGGCGATCTCCAGCATGCTGCCGGTGCGCGGCGGCAATACCATGTGGATTCGTGTGATCGGCCGTCCTTTCCACGGTGAGCACAATGAAGTCGGTTATCGGCAGGTCAGCGCCGGCTATTTCACCACGCTCCGCGCGAAGCTCCTGCGCGGCCGCTACTTCACCGAGGCCGACGACGCCTCGAAACCGCCAGTCGTTATCATCGACCACGCACTCGCCGAGAAATATTTCCCCGGCGAGGACGCAGTGGGTAAACAGATCGCCTATACGCCCGCGTCCGCGAAGCCCATGGAAATTGTAGGCATCGTGGAAGACATCAAGGAAGGCCCGCTGGACGAGACCACTTGGCCCACTCTGTATGTCGCCTTCACTCAGGATCCGGACGACCATTTTTCCCTAGCGGTGCGAACATCCAAAGGCGAGCAGGCGCTGCTTCCCACGCTCGCCGCCACCATTCATCGTATCGATCCGGGCATCGCTACTTACGACCCGCGGACCATGCGCGACCGCATCGATAATACGCCGGCGGCCTACTTGCGGCGCTGCTCCGCATGGCTGGTGGGCGGTTTCGCCCTGCTGGCCTTGCTGCTCGGGGCGGCCGGTCTCTACGGGGTGATCGCGTACTCGGTCAGCCGGAGAACGCGCGAGATCGGCGTGCGCATGGCGCTCGGCGCGCAGCCGGCCACGGTGTATCGGCTCATTCTGAGAGAGGCGGGCTGGTTGATCGCCGCCGGACTCGCCATCGGCCTGGTAGCCTCGGTGGCCGCGGCAACGCTCCTGCGCGGCCTGCTCTTCGGCGTGCGCTCGGCGGACCCGGAAACTCTGGCGGCTGTGGCTGCCGGGCTGGGCGCCGCGGCGCTCCTGGCCAGCTATATTCCAGCACGGCGCGCGGCGTCGATCGATCCGGTAGACGCGTTGCGCGCCGAGTAGCGTGCACCGTAGGGCGGGCAATTCTGCCCGCAGCCGGCTTTCAGCCGGCTCCTCGACCTTCTACATTTTTCCGCGGCGTGGCGCAGGCACTCGTGCCTGCCGCGACCGCACTCTTGCGGTCGCCGGCGAGCGAAGCTCGCCGCGGAGCGGGTTCTGGAGAACCCGCGCAGGCCTGGAGGCCTGCCCCACCAAAAAGGCCAAACTCCATGAGGTTCTCGAAGGTGCCGCCGGTGCACGGCGGCAATACCATGTGGATTCATGCGATTCTCAGCGCGGCCTCGATCAATCCGGTTGAGGCACCGCGCGCCGAATAGCGGCCCATTGTAGAATGGGAGCCGTGCGAATCGCTAACACTTGCTTTGGCTTGGTGCTGTGTGCGGCCGTCGCGGCGGCGCTGCCGGCGCAAACCTTCACCACGCTGCAGAGCTTCGATAACACGGACGGCGCCAGCCCTTACGCGACTCTGGTCCAGGCTGCCAATGGGACCTTCTACGGGACAACCCAGTGGGGCGGAGTAGACGGCATCGGGACAGTCTTTGGAATCACGCCGGGTGGATCGCTAACGGCGCTCGATTCCTTAGTCTGCTATTACCTGTGCGGGGCCGGCATCGGAGCGGCGGCGCTGGTCCAAGCCACCAATGGCGATTTCTACGGGACAACGCAGTGGGGCGGGACTGGCAGCCGCTGCTTGTACGGCTGTGGCACAATCTTCAAAATCACCCCGGGCGGCACTCTGACCACGCTGCATAGCTTCAATGTCGGCGATGGCAATGGTCCCATCGGAGGGCTGGTCCAGGGCACCGATGGGGACCTCTACGGCACCACCTCGTCCGGCGGAGCCTACGGACTTGGGACGGTCTTCAAAATCAGCCCGACGGGCACGCTGACGACGCTATACAGCTTCTGCTCCCAAAGCGGGTGCATCGACGGCGCCGCGCCCATTGCGGGGCTCATCCAGGCCAGCGATGGGGACTTCTACGGGACCAACGGGGCTGACGGGGCGCACGGCTCCGGCACGATCTTTAAGATCACCGCGCGGGGCAAGCTAACTACCCTGTACAGCTTCTGCGCCCAAGCTGAATGCGCGGACGGCTCTTACCCCGCGTCGCGCCTGGTACAAGCCGCCGATGGAGACTTCTACGGGACAACCTTGCAAGGCGGGACCAATCCCGGTGGTGCGCCATTCGGGGGCGGAACGGCCTTTAAGATCACACCGGGTGGCGCGTTTACGACGCTCTACAGCTTTTGCTCCCGAAAGGGGTGCGCGGACGGCCAATACCCCTCCGGGATTTCCCAAGCCACCGATGGGAACTTCTACGGAACAACTGCCGGGACAACCTACAAGACGACCTACGGGGGCGATGCCAACGAATATGGAACGATCTTCAAACTCTCGCCGGGCGGCACGCTGACGACACTATACAACTTCTGCGCCCAGGCCGCATGCACGGATGGCCAATTACCTGGGGCGGGGCTGGTCCAGTCCACCAGCGGAGATTTCTACGGGACAACGGCCGGGGGCGGGACCAATACCACCTGCGGTACGCAAGGCTGTGGCACGGTGTTCAGGCTGTCCGTGGGGCTGGGGCCGTTTGTGGAGACACAGCCTACCTCCGGCAAGGCGGGAATGCCCATTAAGATTCTGGGAACCGATCTGACCGGCGTGAGCGGCGTCAGCTTTAATGGCACACCCGCCGCATTCACCGTTTTGTCGCCCTCGCTGGTGAAGGCCACCGTACCCTCCGGCGCGACCAGCGGAACGGTCCAGGTGGTAACTTCACACCGCACGCTTTCGAGCAACACCGCCTTCCGCGTGGCGCCCTAGTAGAGAATGTGGAACCCTGGTACGAAGAAATGGCGCGGCTGGACTTTAGCGTGAATTGCGCTCTCGCTTGTTTTGTTGTGCACCGCGAGTCGGTCGTGGGGGTTTGCGCTACTTTTTCTCGTGGGTTTCCTGGCCTTTTGGCGATTGGAAAATCGTTAAGGACGAGATCTACAAACAGATCGGCCACCCGGCCTGGCGCGCCAACTCAACATAAGTCAAACTTATGTTACAATAACGTTGTTTGCATCTTTTCGAAGCCAAGCTGTTCAAAGAAATCGCCCAGAGCAAGAGCATCAGTAAGGCTGCCGTGCACAACGGCATCAGCCAATCCGCGGCCACCCAGCATGTCCAGGAGCTGGAACGCCGACTTGGCCTGCGCTTAGTGGATCGCAGCACGCGGCCGCTGGCGCTTACCGATGCCGGCAAGCTCTACGCGGATTTCTGCCGTGAAGTCCTGCGCAGGGAGGAGCAATTCCTGGTGGCGCTCGAACGCTTCAAAGGTCAAGCCGAAGGGGCTGTCCGGGTGGCTTCCATCTACTCCATCGGCCTCTCGGAGATGACGCATCTGCGCCAGGAGTTCGAGCGGCGCCATCCGCAAGCGCAGTTGCACGTCGACTATCTGCGCCCCGATAAGATCTACGAAGCCGTCTTAGGCGATCACGCGGACCTGGGACTGGTAAGCTATCCCGTGGCCAAGCGTGAACTGGCTGTGGTTCCGTGGCGCAAGGAGCGTATGGCCGTGGCTTTGGCGCCCTCGCATCCGCTGTCCGCCAAAACGATCCTGCAGCCCGCCGATCTCACGGGCCAGGACTTCATCGGTTTCGACGAGGACTTGCTGATCCGGCGCGAACTGGATCGCTTCTTCCGCGACCAGGGCGTGGAAGTAAACCGGGTGATGCAGTTCGACAACATACAAACCATCAAGGAAGCCGTGGCGTTAGGTACCGGAATCAGCATCCTGCCGGAGCGCACCATGCAGACCGAAATCGAGCAGGGCCGTCTGGTTTCCGTGCCCCTGCATGCGCCGGCGTTGTTGCGCCCCCTGGGCATCGTGCACCGCAAGCGCAAGAAGTTTAATCTGGCGGCGCAGGCTTTTCTGAACCTGTTGCGCGAACAGCCGTTGGCGCACGCTTCATGAACGGGACTCGCGAATTCGGACTGGCAGTGGTGTTGGGCTGTATCGCACTGGCGGCCGGCGCCGACATTGTAGCCGACGTGCGCGCCGCATCCGATGCGCGAAATTTCGCACTGGCGGACCGCGAGATTCAGAGCTACCGCGCGAAGGCGGGCGTGACGCCCGACATGCTCGAAGCGCTTTCGTGGCTGGCGCGCGGCGCCCTGGATAATAAGCAATACGATCACGCGGACAAATACGCGATCGAAACGCGGCAGCTTTCCCTCGAACTACTCAATCGAACGGGTAAAGGCGACGCTCCTATAGTTACCGCGCTGGGCGCCGCCATCGAAGTGCATGCGCAGGTACTGGCGGCCCGCGGCCAGCGCGCCGATGCCGTCTCCTACCTCCAAACCGAAATGGCCACGTGGAGCGTATCGGCCCTGGCGCCCCGCATTCAAAAGAACATCAATCTACTGACCCTGGAGGGCAAAACCGCGCCCGCCCTCGACGTCAGCCATTGGTTGGGAGGGGAGCCCTTATCGCTGGCGGCGCTGAAAGGCCACGCCGTACTGCTTTTCTTCTGGGCCCACTGGTGTGGCGATTGCAAAGCGGAAGTGCCCATCCTGGCGCGGCTGATGGAAACCTATGGCCCGAAAGGCCTGGTGCTGGTGGGTCCCACGCAGCTCTATGGTTACACCGCCGCCGGCGACGCCACGCCCGAAACGGAAACTCGCTATGCCGAGCAAGTTCGACGGCGGTTTTACGCGCCGCTCGGAAGCATGACGGCCCCCCTCGGCACGGAAAACTTCCAAAGATATGGCTGCAGCACCACGCCGACCCTGGTGCTGTTGGATAGCGCGGGGATCGTCCGCCTCTATCACCCTGGCGCCATGAGCTATGACGCGCTGGCCGGTCAGGTCAAGCGCTTCTTAGCTTCAGGCGTACACGGCCCCCATTCTTAGCTTGGCACGCGGCGTAGCTTTCCAGACACCGGATGAGACTATCCACGGCCGATCGCCGGGAATAAAGTTCGGCTAGTTGCTTGTGAACGGACTTGCCGTCGCGGAGAGAAATGTTGTCGGCACCCAGGTTCGTAACCATATACAGTCCATCTCTATCAGAAGTACAGTTGTTGGACAATACCCTGAATCGAGGTATGGATGACCATACCCGCATTTGGGGGTACTCTATTTTTGCAGAATCGCGGCGATCCGGTCGGCGTCGTTGGGCACCACTGTAGGTTGATTGCCAAAGCGTGGGTGGATGGCGGTCCCGCCGGGAGTTTCCAGTTTCCCCGTGTGATAGCGATAGATGTAATCCGGATCCTTCAACAGGTTGCCGGTCAGCACCGCCACCACGTCCGCGTTGGCGTGCATGACACCGGCAGCCGTCAACTTGCGAATGCCCGCCAGCGTGGCCGCCGAAGCCGGCTCGCAGCCGACGCCGCACCGGCCGATCACCGCTTTGGCGTCCGCGATTTCCTGTTCGCTTACTTTCTCCACCACGCCGCCGGAACAAGCCACCTCTCGCAGCGCCTTGGGCCACGACACCGGATCGCCGATCTTGATGGCCGTCGCCAGCGTATCCGGGTGGCTCACCGCGTGGAAGCCGTGCGCGGGCGCGCGCATCAACTCGTAGAACGGCGCCGCGCCTTCGGCCTGAATCACGGCCAGCCGCGGCGTCCGGGCGATGAAGCCCAGCGTGTGCAGTTCCCGCAGCGCTTTACCGAACGCGGCGGTGTTGCCCAGATTGCCGCCAGGCAGCACGATCCAATCGGGCGGATGCCAGTCGCGCTGGTCGAGCATTTCGACGATTATCGTCTTCTGCCCTTCGATGCGAAACGGATTGATCGAATTCAGCAAGTAGATGCCGAGGCGTTCGGCCAGCGTGCGCACCAGGGCCAGAATCTGGTCGAAGTTGGCCTCCACTTGCAAGGTCTTCGCGCCGTATTCGAGCGCCTGTGCCAGCTTCCCGTATGAGATATTACCGTGCGGTATGAAGACAATCGGATCCAGGCCGGCGGCGCTGGCGTAGGCGGCCATGGAGGCGGAAGTGTTGCCCGTGGAAACGCAAGCCACGCGCCGCATTCCCAGCCGCAGCGCCTGCGCCACGCCGCAAGTCATACCGTTATCTTTGAAGGAACCGGTGGGATTGAATCCTTGGTGCTTGAACGTAAGTGCGTCCAAGCCGCCATACCGAGCGGCGGGTGGCGCGGGCAGCAGCGGCGTGTGACCCTCGCGCAGCGTGACCACTCGATCGTACGATTCCAGGAACGGAATGATCTCGCGATAGCGCCAGACACCGCTCTGGTCCAGCGGCGCATTTGACGTGCGCCGCTCGCGCCAGATCCGCTTTAGCTCGGCCGGCGCCGCCGCTAGAGGCGGATACCACACTTCCAGCAGCCCGCCGCAATGCGGGCAATTGTAGATGACTTCGGCGATCGGGAAGCGCGCACGGCAGCGCTCCTCGAAGCAGATCAGTTCAGCGGGCATGGAACTTCAATTATAGCGGTGGAACGCGGTGCGGCTCGCCGCCGGATATACTAACCAGCATGCTGGCCGTACACCTGGAAAACGGACGCGTCGAAACGCGGGACCAGCCGCGGCCTCACCGTCCCGAGGGTTTTGCCCTGATCCGCCTGCTCTGCGGCGGCATCTGCAATACCGACCTGGAACTCCAGCGCGGCTACTACGGCTTCGCCGGCACGCCCGGCCATGAATTCGTCGGCGAGGTGGTGGAGGCGGATTCGCGCGCGTGGATCGGCCGCCGGGTCGTTGGCGAGATCAACCTGGCTTGTGGCGCGTGCGGCTGGTGCCGGCGCGGCCTCGGCCGGCATTGTCCGGGGCGCACCGTGCTCGGCATCGTCAAGCATCCCGGCGCGTTTCGCGAGTACCTGACTCTGCCCGAGCGCAACTTGCACTCCCTGCCGGATGCGCTCCCCACCGAGCGCGCCGTTTTCGTGGAACCCCTGGCGGCCGCCTGCGAAATTCTGGATCAAGTGGCTTTCCCTTGCGGCGCTGAGATCGCCGTCCTGGGCGATGGCAAGCTCGGATTGCTCATCGCCCTGGTGTTGAATGCGTACGGCTACCGCGTCCACCAGTTCGGCAGGCACGGTGAAAAGCTGCAAATCGCGAGCCGCGCCGGCGTTGCCACCGAAGTGGCCGGCGGCGCGCTCCCGGAGATGGCCTACGACTGGGTAGTAGACGCCACCGGTTCCCCCGAAGGCCTGCGCCAGGCCGTGCGCATGACGCGCCCGCGCGGCACCGTGATCCTGAAATCGACTATGCACGGCTTGGTGGGTGTGGACACCGCCCCTGTGATCGTCAACGAGATCACGCTGGTGGGCTCTCGCTGCGGCCGCTTCGAACCTGCGCTCGATCTGCTCGCCCGCAATCTGATTCCCGTCGATGACATGATCTCGGAGCAATTGCCGCTGGCCGATGCCTCGCGCGCATTCGAGCGCGCCGCGCAGAAAGGCGCCCTGAAGGTGCTGCTGCGGTGAGGACGGCGCGCTGGCTTTGGCTCTGCCTCACAGGTGCGATCCTCTGCGCGCAACCGGATTCCGAGGCCCGGTGGAAGGCTTTTCTCACTTGGCTCAGCGCGCGGCCGCCCGACAGCAAGCCCGCCAATCTGATTCGCCCGTATCGCGCGGAACTGATCGACAAAGGCATGGCCGAGGCCGACGCGGAGCGCGAAATGGAACGCTTAGGCAATCTTGCGTTCACCCGCCCCGACGGCGCGAAGGCGCTATGGAACAAGGTCTACGGCGGCCACGACCCCATCTTCATCCAAACGCCGAACGCACTGCTGGCAAGCGCGATTCTCGATCGCAAGCGCGGCAAGGCGCTGGATTTCGGAATGGGCCAGGGCCGCAACACGGTGTTCCTCGCCATGCAAGGCTGGGACGTCACCGGTTTCGATCCCTCCGACGAAGCCATACGGCTGGCGCAGGCGAATGCCGCGAGAGCCGGAGTCAGGATTCATACCGTGGTCGCCACGGACGATCAATTCGACCTCGGCACCGCGCAGTGGGATCTCATCGCGATGACGTACGTTCGTTCGCTCACCGCCCGCGACGCCGATCGCATCGGGCGCGCGCTGGCGCCTGGCGGCATATTCGTCTACGAAAATGGAAGCGACCGCCACAACGAGCTCCTGAAACTGTTTCTCTCGTTCCGCATCCTGCGTTTCGAAGACGCGGACGCTTTCCCGGACTGGAATCCCGGCGAAAAAATTCGCCTGGAGCGCTTGGTGGCCGAGAAGCCACGGGAGTAACATCTCATCATGACTGCATTTCGATTCTGCGCGCCGCTGCTGCTTGCCGGCGCCGCTTTTGGCCAGACGTCCATCGTGCTCCGCGCCGCGCGCCTGTTGGATATCGAGACCGGCAAAATGCTCAAACCGGCCGAGGTCCTGGTCACTGGCGAACGCATCGTGGAGGTGGGCGCGACGGTCACCCATCCGCCAGCCGCCGAAATCGTCGACTTGGGCGACCGCACCCTGTTGCCGGGCCTGATCGACGCGCACGTGCACCTGTTCCTGCATCCCGGCGCGGAAGATCTGCAGACCGTCGAAGAATCCGTGCCGCAGCGGACTATCCTCGCCCTGGGGGCCGCAAAGGCCGATCTGATGGCCGGTTTCACCGCCGAGCGCGACATGGGCACCGAAGGTGCAGGCTCGGCCGATACCGCGGTACGCAACGCCATCGACGGTGGGCTGGTGCCCGGACCGCGCCTGCGCATCAGCGGCAACGCGGTGGATATTCTGGGCGGCCACGAGGATGCCATCGGCTACAACCCCGCGCAGCATGTGCTGCCCAACGCCACCTGGGCCAACAATGCCGCCGAACTGATCGCGGTGATCCGCGGGCAGTTTAAGGAAGGCGCGGACTTCATCAAGATCTACGAAACCGGCCGTGACGCCCTCAACGCCGGCCAGTTCTTCACGCCCTACCAATACACCGAAGCCGAACTGCGCGCCGCCGTGGAAGAAGCCGCGCGTGTGGGCAAGCGCGTGGCCGTGCACGCCACCGGAGAGCCGGGCACGCTGTACGCCGCGCGCGCCGGAGTGGCCTCCGTCGACCATGCCCTCCAGCTCAGCGAAGAGACCATGCGGATCATGCGCGACAAACAGATCTTCGCCGTGCCCACCTTCACGATCTTCGAATACTTCGCCGACCATGCTCCGTCGTCCCAGGCGGCCGATCGCGAGCGCCGCATGCTGGAATATCATGCCCACGAATTCCGCGCGCAGCTTGCCGCGGGCGTGCCGATGGCCGTGGGCTCCGACGTGGGTCCGTTTCCGCACGGCACGCAAGCGCGCGAGTTCGTGCTGATGGTCAAATACGGCATGTCGCCGCTGGCCGCCCTGCAGGCCGGCACGTTGAACGGGGCGAAGCTGCTCGGCTGGCAGGATCGGATCGGCGCGCTCAAAGCCGGTTATTTCGCCGACATTGTCGCGGTGCCCGGCGATCCGCTCCAGGATATCGGCGTACTGCAGAACGTCGCGTTCGTGATGAAAGGCGGCGCGATCTACAAGCGGTGATTGTGGGGCAGGCTCGCAGCCCCGCTCTTCGGAAGCTCACCCGGCGGCGAATTTCACTTCGCCAGCGTGAAATTCACCCGAATCTCCGTCACCACTGCGGCCGGATCGCCGTTCAGAAGCGTCGTCTGGTACTGCCATTGCCGCACCGCATCCACCGCCGCGGCCGCCAGCAGCGGATCGCCACTGAGCACCTGGAGATGTCCGACCTTGCCGCTCTCGTCGATGATGGCACGCAGCACTACGGCGCCTTCTATGCCCTGGACCTTCGCCTCCGTAGGATAAACCGGCTGCACCTTCGCCAGCAGCTTGGCTTGTTGTACGTTACTGCCGACGCGAATCTCGGTGGGCGCCGCACCACTGCCGCCCGCCGCCAGATGGATGCGCAAGACGCCGGAACCATCGCCGGACAGATTTAGAATCACTCGCAAATGTTCGTCAAATGCGCGCACGCCGGCTAACACTGCGCGCATGCCGCTCGCATCCAGGGCGTCTCCCTGGTGGACGGGCAAGCGCTGCAACAACTCGTCTCGAGCCGAAGGCGTGAGGCCCTCCACCGAGATACTCCCGAGCGTCACGCGCTTGCCCTCCGGCAGGACGTCGCCGAACTGCGGCTCGGCGGGCGCCCCGTCTTTGGGTAGCTTGAAATCCATGGTCACCTGCGTGGTTGCCGGCAGAGTCATAGCTTGAGGCGAGTAGTGCCACTGCAATATGGCTTCCAGCGCCGCGCTCCTCAGCTCTTCAGGGCCGCCGACTACCTTTGCATCGGACACGCGGCCCTCGGCGTCGATATGGACCTCCAGCACTACCGCGCCTTCGATCTGTTTATCCCGCGCCGCCTGCGGATACTTCGGCGCAACGCTGTGCAGCAGGTTCGACTGGGCGTTCCAACGCTTGACTTGGCTGGCGGCCACCAGGCGGCGGGTGTGTTCGTCCAGATGCGGCCACATGCCAGCAAAGTGCTGCGCGAGTTGGGCATCAGTGTCCATGCCCAACGTCATAACACATGTTGCAAATGTCTAGTGCAAAATGGCGGCATGAAATACGGCTAGCCGGCGATAGTTCGAAACCATGCCGTCACTCGTACACGTCGCGCCGGTGAGCGATCCGCGTCACGTCCACCGTCCTGGCCGTGTCGTCAATCTCGTAGACGACGCGGTAATCGCCCATGCGAATCCGCCATTCGTTTTCGCCGCCTTTGAGTTTCTTGCAGCCCGGAGGACGGGGAGCCGACGCGAGACGTTCCAAACGGGGCACAATCCGGGCGATCATTTTGGCGGGCAGCCCATGCAGTTCTTTTTCCGCGCTTGCGGTTAAGACGACGCGATAGTTACGCACGCGAGAGCTTGCCACTGTTGATCAGACCCGCTTTTACTTTCTCCAGCGGAATCCGCTTCTCATGACGCCGCGACCGCGAGACAAGCACATCCTGGATGTCTTCCCACAGTTCCCGATATTTTTTCAGATCGATTTGAACGGCCACCTTGCGGCCCTTCTCATCGGTCACGTACTGGATTCCGGTCATGGGTTCATTATCCTTCAGTTGATGGCTTTGGCGCATTCTACACCCCTTTCCGTGCGCCCGCAACGCTCGGTTCTCTCTCGACAAAATGAAACATTTCGTCGATAGTGCGAATCCCCCTGCCCGGCTGGCAAGGGCTTCAGGCATATGGCACAGGGCAAACTCTTGACAAAATGATGAAGGCTCGGAGAACCAGAAAAACAGGGCAGCGGGAGCCTGAAACGGGCCGTAGGGAAAAGGTCGTGGGGCATGTCGGGGCCGACGACAGGAAACATCTCACCAGCCGGGAGGTCGAACGGCTGATCGAGGCAACCAAGGGCAGCCGCACCGAGGATCGCGACCGCCGTCTCTTGCCGCTGATGTTCCGGCACGGGTTAAGGGTGTCAGAAGCTTGCGGCCTAAAACTTGGTCAGGTGGACAACGAGAGCCGCGTCTTGCATGTCTCCCGGTTGAAATGGTGGGCTATCGACAACCCACCCGCTGCGGCTCGACGAGCTGAGGGCAATTGCGGCCTGGCGGAAGGAACGCTCCCGGATGAAGCCGGCGGGCACCACGTTCTTTGTCAGCGAACGGCGCCAGGCGCTCCACCGCTCCGCTGTCAATCTGCTCTTGCACAAATACAGCGCCGCCGCGTTGCTGCCCCTTCGTGCCCGTCCCCACATGCTGCGCCATGCGTGCGGCTTCGCCCTCGATGTCTGGTGAAATGGGCGCCAACAAAGCGGTGGCGGCATGCTTGCTATTGGCGGCGGCTCCGCTCTTCAGTCCGCTCTGTGATCAACCGCTTGCCCGGCGGGCGATTCACAGCCGAAAAGGCCACCTTGAAGATCCTCGTGAAATGGGCATATGAACTGACCGATGACGAGCTTGTGGGCGGTCCCAAGTGGACCGATTCCGGCAGGTACGACATCGTCGCCACGCCGGAAAGCGATGCGGGAAACGAATCGGTGAGTAGAGACCGGCAAATCAGACCGATGCTGCGATCTCTGTTGGCTGACCGATTCCAGCTCGCGATGCATCGGGAAGCAAGGGAGATGCCGGCTTACGCGCTGTCCGTCGCCATGAACGGGCCAAAACCGACTGCGACTATCCATCCGCCGGGCCCGCAAGCACCGATGAGCGGAAAAGGCCAGATGCGCATCATGACCTTCCAAGCCGCTCCCACATCCTTCATCGCGAGATACCTTTCAGCGCAACTACATGGTCTCCCGATATGGACGGCGGCGCCTCCGCCAGCTTACGTCATCGATAGCGTAGAAACGCCGTCGGATAATTAGAAGGGGCAAGGTTCTTTGGCACTTCACGATGTCGCGCGACGGGTTCATCGCTGGGCCGGCCGCCGAAGGCAAGAACGGGCTCCCGATTAGCGGCCACATCGCGCGGCAATGTCCGCAGGAGGGGGCCCGATCGACGAGATTGGTAATCCACCTGGCGCCCTTATTGCTCGGCGACGGCGTCAGACTCTTCAACTGTCCCGGCCTGCGGGACAGCTTACGAATCTCCGGTTCCGCGTGGTCAAATAGTTCTCACGGCGCGGGCGGATTTCCGGAAATCCCGCTAAGATGGAACAAGTCGCGCGCGTGAACTTCTTCTCCAATCTCACTACGGCCGTCTCCCTGGCTCTGGACTCGATCCGCGCGCATAAACTGCGCAGCTTTCTGACGCTGCTGGGCGTGATCATCGGAGTGGCCAGTGTCATCCTGGTCGGAGCGGCCATCGACGGCTTGGGCGTATACGCCGAAAACATCACCGCCAAGGCCTTCGGCTCAGACAGTTTCCTGGTGGCGCAGATCGCCTCGGTGGGCCGGCTCACCAGCCGCCAATTGGCCGACAAGCAGCGGCGCAACAAGCGAATCCGGCCAGACGACGTGGCCTATCTGCGCGCCGCCACGGGCGACTCCATCGTTTACAGCCCCTATGCGCAGCGCACCGACGACGTGAAAGGCGAGAATCAGGTGTACGAAGGGGCCATCATCCTGGGCGCATCCGCCACGCTGCCGGATATGCGCGACATCCCCGTGGAGGACGGCCGCTTCTTCACCGAGAACGAAGAACGCCTGCGCCGGCCAGCCGCCGTAATTGGCCAGGATATTCGGGACGCCATCTTTCGTGGAGACTCGCCCATCGGGCGCGCCATCCGGGTGTCGGGGACCGAATTCACGGTGGTGGGACTGTTGGAGCGCCAGGGTTCGTCGTTCGGCCGCAGCCTCGATAATCCCGTATACATCCCCATCACGGTGTATAACGATTTGTACGGCGGCCAGCGCGGCACCGCCGTATTCGGGAAGGCCCGCGCCGGCACCGGCCTCACCATGGATGCGGCGCTCGATATCACGCGCGCGGCGTTGCGCAGCCACTTTCACACGCCGCCGGGGAAGGACGACAATTTCGACACCCTCACTCCCGATTCGGTGCGGTCCTTCGTCGATAGCATCCTCGGGGTGATCGCCGCCGTAGTGGTGCCCATCACCAGTATTTCGCTGGTGGTCGGCGGCATTGTGATCATGAACATCATGCTGGTGAGCGTAACGGAGCGCACGCGCGAGATCGGCATCCGCAAGAGCCTGGGCGCGCGGCAAGGCGATATCCTGCTGCAGTTTCTGATCGAATCGGTGCTCCTCTCCCTGGCGGGCGGGCTGATGGGCCTGATGCTCGGCGCATTGGCGGCCTTGGCGCTGTCCACTCTTTTCGGGGCGACGCTTAAGGTAACCGCGGGCTACGTGGTGCTGGCTATCGTAGTGTCCAGCGCCGTGGGCATCGTATCCGGCTGGTATCCCGCCAGAAGGGCGGCGCGCCTCGATCCGGTGGCCGCGCTGCGCGCCGAATGAATATCCGGATACGAGTGAGCCCCGGCGAGACGCTGGCCATGGCCTTGGGCGCCGTATGGGCGCACAAGTTCCGCTCGGGCCTGACGATTCTGGGCATCGTGATCGGCATCACTACCGTGGTGACGGTAGCGTCGCTGCTCACCGGCCTGCGCCAGGGCATCGTCGATTTCTTCCAGGAGTTCGGCCCCGATAATATATTCGTCGCGCGGGTCAGCGGCGATCCCAGTGGCCAGGGCGCGCGCCCCAAGGAACTCAAACGCAAGCCCCTGCGTCCCAGTTACGCGGAGTATCTGAAGAGCCTGGTGCGTTCGATTGAAGATGTAGGTGTCAGTCTGTATATCATCCCCACGGCGGGCAATGTGCTCACCGTAAAGGTTCCGGGTTACGAGTCCGACAACCTGTTCGTCATGGGCGCTACGCGCAATCTCTACGACATCTCGCCGCGCGAGTTGCAGGCGGGCAGGATCTTCACGCGCGAGGAGGAACTGCGCGGGCAGCGCGTCTGCATGATTGGCTCCGCGCTGGGTGAAGCGTTGTTCCCGGCGGGCGATGGCATCGGCCGCACCATCTTTCTGGACGGCGCCGAGTTTACGGTAGCCGGCATCTTCGCGCCGGCTAAGGGCGGCTTCTTCGGGGAGAACGGGCTCGACCGCCAGATTGTCCTTCCGCTTGAAACGGCGCGTATCCGCTATCCGCAATCCACCAGTTTCTTTCTCACCGCCAAAGCCCGCCCCGGCCAGCGCGCCGACGCCATAGAAGAGATCCGCGGCGCGCTGCGCAAGGTGCGCCGCACACCCCGCAATGAAGAGGACGATTTCACTATCTCGACGGCGGATTCCATCATCGAAAACTTCGACAAGATCACCGGCATGATCGTACTGATCTCGATGGCGATCTCGGCGCTCGGCTTGCTGGTGGGGGGCATTGGCGTGATGAATATCATGCTGGTCAGCGTAACTGAACGGACGCGTGAGATCGGCGTGCGCAAAGCCATCGGCGCCCGCCGCCGCGATATTGTGCTGCAGTTTTTGAGCGAAGCGGTGGCGCTCACCGGGGCCGGCGGCCTAATCGGTATCGTATTCTCAGTTCTGGTGACTCTGCTGGTAAGCGCCGTCTTTCCCAGCCTGCGTTGCAAGGTGCCGGGTTGGGCCGTGGCTACGGCTTTCAGCGTATCGGTGGCGGTGGGCCTGTTTTTCGGCGTGTGGCCGGCGGTTACGGCTTCGCGCCTGGACCCGGTGGAAGCGCTGCGCTACGAGTGAGGCCCGGGGCCGGTGCTAAACGCCGGGCCGGAATGATGATGACATCTCCCCGCCGATGCTGGCATAATTAGGTAACACCCCCGAGAAGAAAGTGCACGGAACCGCGTGTCGCATATATTTGAGAAGAACCCGCCTTCTGCCGGCGGCGCCGTTGTGCCCGCTTTGAGCGCGCCCGCTCTCGGCGTCGCAGCGGAGGCCAGCGTCCGGCATTTGATCGCCAACGGCAAACACAAGGTCGCGGTGGAAACCGCCAAGGAGATTCATAAGGCGCAGCCTACGGCGGCCTCCGAAGCGCTGCTGTTGGAAGCGTACACCGCGCGGATTGAATCGCTTTACGATCGAAACCTGGTGGCCGAGGCCCAGGCACTGTCGGAGTTGGTGCGCGAGCGCTACCCGTCCACACGGGAGCGGCTAAATGGGCACGCCGGCTCCGCCGAAAAAGAGGCCGGCCGGCTCGAAGAACTGGTGCGGCCGCTGAACGATCCGGAGATCGGCGCGGAACGCCGCGCCGCGATCGACGCCGCTATCGCGCGTGAGGCCGTGGACCTCGCGGCGCTGGCCGATTGCCCAGTCTTGCCCGCGGACCATCCTCTACGCCTGGCTGCGTCCGCGTTGCACCGCGCGTTTCTCGCGGTGACGCAAGGGCCCGTCGACGAAGCGGCAGTCGAACTGCCGGAAGTTTCGCGCCGCAGCCCCCTGGCGCCCTGGAAACTGTTAGTGCGCGCCATCGCTTGCTTCTACCGGATGGAAAACGAAGCCTGCCGGCGATACCTCGCGGCCATCCATCCTGAATCCGCGCCCGCGCCCCTGGTGCCGGCGATGCAGGCGATGCTCGGCGGCCAGCCCGCGCGGCTGACGGTCGCGGCCGCCGCGCTGGTATCGTCCACAACCTCCGGTCCCGCGGTGTTCCGAAGCGCGCTTGAGGCATTGGAGGAAGCTTTCTGCTCGCACAAGAACGGCGCCATAGTCAAAGCCATCCGCGAAGCCGTGCGGGTATGTCGTGAGATCGCGCCCGATCGGGTCGAGAGACTGAAACAGCACATTTCCGTCCGTAGCGCGGCGGCCGATGTGAACGTCAAGAAGGTCCACGAGGCCATGGGCGGGGCTGCCACGGACGACGCCTACTATATGAGGCTCGTCGCGCGCGGGATGGAAGAGCACGGCGACCCCGAGAGTCTCGTGCTGGCCTCCGCGGCCTGGGACCGCTTCCGGCAAGAGGCGGTGCGCGAAGGATGGTTTACGGCGAACGGCCCCCAAGTTGCCACGCTCTATCTCCACATGGCGGGCGTGTTGCGCAAGATATCTCGCGAGTTGCTGGCAGACCTGCAAATAAACGCCGGCCGGCAGAACCGAAAGTCGGCCGAGGAGCTGTATTTCCTGTACCCCGAAGAGCTGTATGAACGCGCTTGCGCCCTCGATCCGCATTTTGAATCGTTCTCGCAGTGGATGGACTGGGCGAAGCGGGACCGCCCCGGGACGGCCGAGAGAGTGGCCGAAGCGTGGCACAAAATCCGCCCGGCGGATATCGAGCCGATACTCCTTCTGATGGAAGAGAAGGAGAGCCGCAACGCCTTCCATACGGCGCTGCAATATCTGGCGAAAGCGGAGCGTATCGACAGCGTGCATCCCGCTGTGCGCAGAGCGCGGTTGCGCCTGCTGGCGGCCAGCGCGATGCGCCATCTCCAACAGAAGAAACCCCATTTGGCGGAGGAGAACCTGGCCGAGATGGACACGCTGCCGCAGTCCCAGCAGGGTGACCGGCCGGCCTTCCTGGCAGCCCTGCGCTACATGGTCTCGACGGTTCGCGGTGCGGGCGATCGAGCCGCCGCGCACCGCGCGGAAGTCGAGCGCGTGCTCGAAAGCAAGGCGGCTGCCGCGCTGCTCATCTTCGGTGTGGCCGATGCTGCGAAGCAGGGCGGGCGCGAAAGAACGCCTCCCGTGGAGGCGTTCGGCAAGGCGGAACGCGCCGCGCTGCCCGAGGCCGTGATTCGGGTCGTCGAACTGGCCAAGGACATGCAAATCAACCAGCCGATTCCGCGGGATTGGCTGGCGGAAATGGCGAAGCAATTCCCGCGCGGCAGCCACGCGCTCAGTGTGGGCCAACTTCAGACCCTGGCGGAAGCCGCCCTGCTCGCGGAGCGCCTCGAACTGGCTTATGCGGTCTCCGCGGCCGGGCTGGAGCGCGGCGGTACTACCGACGCGGGCTTTTTGCTTCTCCGGGCATCGTCGCTGCCGGAGTACATGGAAGAGCGGCGGGCCGTGTGCGCCTTGGCGGCCGCGCAGCTTGCGCGCCCGCATCGCCAGATGGACGTGGTTGAGAAGGCCGTGGAACTGGTAGCCGATTCCCCTTTCGACGATCTCCCCGTCACTCCCGAGCAGGCCGCCGCGGTGCTCCGGAAGGAGAAGGCGGAGCGGACGTTCCCCACCGCGTACCGCCCCGGCCCAGACTATAGCGATCTCTTAGGAACGGACGCATGCAACTGTCCCAACTGCCGCCGCGCACGCGGCGAAGCCGTGAGTCCATTCGAGGATTTTGAGGACGATGACGACGGCGATCCCGGACTCGACGAGTTTCCCGCCGAAATCCCGCCGGGCATGCCGCCGGAGATCGCGAGACTCCTGTTCGATGAGACCCGGAAGGCCGTCCAGCGCGGCGAATCCCTCGATTCCTTGCTGAACCGGGTATTCGGGCCGGAGATGGGATTCGGCGGGAAACGCAAGAAAGGCAGGCGCAGATAATGGACCCCAGAGAAGTGCTCGGCGTCGCCCAGGAAGCCGGCGAAGAAGACATCCGCGCGGCTTACGTGAGCAAGGTGAAGGAACATCCGCCGGACCGCTCGCCAGAGGAGTTCGAGCGTATTCGCGACGCCTATGAAAGCTTGCGCGATCCCCGGCGGCGCATGCGGGACACGCTGCTTTCCGTGGATCCCTTTGCGCCGTTTGCTTCCATTGTCGAACTCCAGGCGCCGCCGCGCCGGTTCGTGGGGCCGCAGCCCTGGCTGAAGGCGCTGAAAATGCTGGAGGTACCGAAAGGAAAGTGAGCGGGGGGATGAGCCGGGAACAGATCCAGCGGCGTTTTGAGGAATGGCTGGACGCCGCGTTGGCCGCCGAGGATCCGCCATGCGGGGTCGACGCGGAAATCCTGGCGGCGATGGTAGAAGGCAGCCAGGGCCGGGTGGAACCGGCGCCAACCGACGCCTACTCTTTGCGCGCCGCCGTGACGGCGCTGACGCAGGAAGTCAAGCTGCAAGGCAGGTCGTTCAAGGAATTGAACGACACGCTGAGCGCGCAGGCCAGCCGCATGGCCGAACGCGAGCGCGAGGTGCAGCGTGAAACCGAACGCCGCTGCCGCAAAGACGTCCTGGGCGTGTTGATCGATCTGCGCGACAGGCTGGGGCGCGGTCTGGGATCGGTGCGCGCCAGCGAAGCGCAGATTTCGCAGGCCACCCGGCGAGGCTGGCGCGCGCGCCTTTTCCGGCAGGCCGGCGAAGATGCCGCCCAAGCCACGCTGACCGCCTTGAAAAAAGGGTACGAACTGGGGCTTGATCGCCTGGACCAGACCCTGGAGGAATTCAACGCGCGCGAGATTCCCTGCGATGGGCAAGCATTCGATCCGCGGCGGATGAACGCCATCGACCGCCAGGAATCGAGCGCCGTTCCCGAAGGCACCGTGATCGAGGTTTACCGCAGCGGATACGAATGGAATGGAGAAGTGTTTCGGCCGGCGCAGGTGAAGGTTTCGTATGTGCCGGCGGGGAAAGAAGAATGAGCGATTTAATTGCCGGCATTGACTTAGGAACGACGAATTCGGAGATCGCGGCGTTTACCGGCGGGCAGGTCCGGGTGCTGGGGCCGGGTGACACGCGCATGCTGCCCTCCTGCGTCGGATTTTCGGCAAGCGGGGATCTGCTGGTGGGCGAGGCGGCGCGCAACCAGCAGGCGTTGTATCCCGAGCGCACCGTGCGCAGCATCAAGCGCAAGATGGGCAGCGAAGAAAAAGTGCGCGTGGGCGGCAAGGACTTTCTGCCGCAGGAGATTTCCGCGCTGATTCTGAGCGAGCTCGCGGAGTGGGCGCGCCACGCGTTGGGCGAGGGGCCGCGGAGGGCCGTGATCACCGTGCCCGCCTATTTTTCGGACGCGCAACGCAATGCCACGCGCGAGGCCGGCGCGCTGGCCGGCCTGGAGGTGGTGCGCATTCTCAACGAGCCCACGGCGGCCAGCCTGGCCTACGGCTACGGCGACGGGTCGCGGCATACGGCGCTCATTTACGACCTCGGCGGCGGCACCTTCGATGTCTCGGTGGTGACGGTGGAAGGCGACCTCACCGAGGTGCTGGCCAGCCACGGCAACAACCACCTGGGCGGCGACGACTTCGACGATCTGCTGGCGGAGCGCCTGGCGGCGGAATTCGAAAAACAGCATGGCGTCGATGTTCGCCAGGGCAACCCGGCGGCCAAGGCGCGGCTCTGGTGGGCGGCGGAAGAAGCCAAGAAGAAACTGAGCTTTGAGCCGTATGTGAAGATCCGCGAGGAGGCGCTGGTTACCAGGCTCTTCCGGCCCTTGCATCTGGAAGTCGAAATCTCGCGCGACGAATACGAAGCCATGATCCGTCCGCTGGTGGAATCCACGCTCGATAGCGTGTCCAAAGCGCTGCAGGACGCCGGCAAGAAGCCCGGCGACCTGGATGCGATTCTGCTGGTGGGCGGATCCACGCGCACGCCGTTGGTCTCCAGCCTGCTCCTCGAAAAGACCGGTTTGGAGCCGCGCCAGGACGTGCATCCGGATCTCGCCGTGGCGCTGGGCGCCGGCGTGATGGCGTCGCGCCTGGCCGGGCGCGCGGTGGAGCGCGTGCTAGTGGACGTTTCGCCATACTCCTTCGGCGTCTCCTATCTCGGCGAACGCGGCGGATTTCCCTATCCACACTGTTATAAGCCCATCATCCGGCGCAATACGCCGCTGCCTTTGACGCGCACCGAACGGTACATGACCAGCCACCCCTTCCAAACGGAGGTGGATGTCCAGGTCTACCAGGGCGACGACGAGGACGCGCTGAAGAACATCCTGGTAGGAGATTTTCGCGTCGAGGGCCTCACCGCGATGCAGGATGCCAATGAGATTCTCTGCCGGATGCGCCTCGATCTGGACGGCATTCTGGAGGTGGCGGCAGTGGAGAAGACGACCGGTAAAACGAAGCACATCCGGATCGAAAATGCGCTGCGCGCCAAGAGCGCCGAGGAGATCGCGGCGGGGCGGAAGCGAATTCAGGAGTTGTATGAGACGCGCGGCGAGATGCCGGACGACGACTGGGATACGGCGGAGGATCTCGCCGAAGACCTGCTGGAAGAAGGCGTGCTCGAAGAAGAAGACGGCGCCCAGGCGATCGAAATACCGGCCCCTGTGGGCGCGGGCGGCGATGCGGACACGGAGCGCCTGCTGGAGCGCTCGCGCCGGCTGCTCTCCAAAATGCACGCGGAAGACCGGGAAGAGGCCATCGACCTGCACGAGAAGATCGATAAAGCCATCGCCACGGGCGACACAGCGGCATTGCGGGAGGCCGCCGGCGCGCTAAAGGAGTTGCTGTTCTTCGTAGAGGGGCAGGGTTGATCCGCTCCATTCAGGTGGCGCACGCACTGGTGCGCGCCGCGTCGGCATTCTTGTCGGCATTGGCGCGGCCAAATGGGGGGGAGTCCCTCGTCCGCGCGCGACCCCCTGGCCGCGCCCCGGGATGGCCCGCATCGCCCACCGGCGGCGTCGAGAATCGCTGCCCGGTCTGCCAGGCGCGTTTTCGCGGCGCGCGGTTCTGCTCTCGTTGCGGAGCCGATTTGGAGCCGCTGATGCGGCTGACGGTGAAGGCTTGGCAATTGCGTCAGGCAGCTCGCCAGGCTCTCGACGCCGGAGACGCGGAGCGGGCGCGAGGGCTCGCCATGGAGGCGCAAGGCGTCCAAAGGACCGAAAACGGAGAAGCGCTACGGCTGCTGGGCGCGTGGTTGAAGACTCTATGAGCCTGCTCGGATTTTGCCAGTGGCTGGGAAGCACGCCCGGCAGCGTCGCGCTGCATGAATCGATATGGGCCTACCCGATCGTCGAGTCGGTACACGTGCTGACCCTGTGCCTGTTTCTGGGCCTCACCGTGATGCTCGATCTGCGGCTGCTCGGAGTGACTTTAGTCCGCACGCCGGCATCGGAAGTCGAAGGGCGGCTGCTGCCGTTGACCATCGTGGGGTTCGCCGTGATGGTGGCCACGGGCGCCCTCTTGTTCTACGCCATTCCCGTCAAGACCTACTTGAACGTTTTCTTCCGGATCAAGGTCGCCTTCCTGCTGCTGGCCGGAGTGAATGTCGCCGTCTTTCAGCGGACCATCGCGCGCAGCATGCCGCGGTGGGATGCCGATCCGGTCCCGCCGTTCCGCGCCCGTCTGGCGGGCGGCGTATCGCTGGCGCTTTGGGCGGGGATTGTGGTAGCGGGACGCATGATCGCCTACAACTGGTTCGACCAGAATCCTTAGTTCAATGTCCGTCCTTTCTTTCTTCACGTGGTGTGAAAATACTTCGCTGGGCGAGGCAATCCGGGCCTCGCGCTGGCTCTTCCCGGCGATCGAGTCCGTGCATCTGCTGGCCCTCGCGGTCATTGGCGGCGCGGTGCTGGTGATGAATCTGCGCCTGCTCGGCTTCGGCATCCGGCGCCAGCCGGCGGCACAGCTTTGGCGCGACACCTGGCCGTGGCTGATGGGCAGCCTGACGGTGATGCTGATCACCGGAATGCTGCTGTTCACTTCCGAAGCGACCAAGCTCTACTATCACGAGGCGTTCTGGGTGAAGATGAGTTCCCTGCTGCTGGCCATGCTCTTCACATTCACCGCGATGCGCAAGGTGGCGCTGGCCGATCCGGTCCGCGTAGGTCCCGTGTGGGGCAGGGCAGCGGCCCTGATTTCGATTCTCCTGTGGTCGACGGTTGGTATTTGCGGGCGGTGGATCGGTTTCTCGTGATGAAAAGCGTGCGATCCAAAGCGAAGCCAAACAAGCGGGACGCCATTCTCGACGCCATGCTCGACGTGGTGGTGGAGCGCGGCTTTCATGAAGCCCCCATGTCGCTGATTTCGGAGCGATCGGGAGCCAGTGCGGGCGTGATTTACCACTATTTCGCAAGCAAGGAAGAAATCATTCAGGCGGTGTACGAGCGCGTCCGCGCACTGAAGCGGGCCAGCCTTTTGGAAGGCTACTCCCCGAACATGGATGCCAAGGATGCGTTCATCCGGGTGGCGATGAATGCATATCGCTTCTATCGCAAGCACCTGCGAGAGCTGCGTTTTCTGGACCAGTACGAGAACGCGGGCTTCGTCTGCCTACCAGATACGAATTCGCAGCCCGATAAGGACCAAACCGGTTTTGAGCGGCGTTTCAGCAGCCGGTCGAAAGGCGGCGTTCTGGGCGACTTGCCTGCCGAGGTCGTCCGGGAGATGACCCTTGGCCTGGTGGCACGGCTGGCGAAACAGCCTCGCAAGCTGGCTCCGCGCGTGTTGCAAAACGTGGCAGAAAGGATGTGGGAAGCCGTAAGGGCGACAGACTAGACCGAACGTTCGGTTTAGTGTGGTAGAATTCTTCTCATATGATCGGCGCACAAATTGGGAGGCTGGCGTGAGCGGCGCATTGGTGCTGGTTACAGGCGGCTCGGGATTTATCGGCGCGCACTGCATCCTGCAACTCGCGCACGCCGGCTATCGCGTGCGGACGACTGTCCGTTCATCGCGGCGTGAAGCCGGTGTGCGCGCGATGCTCACCGCGGGCGGCGCCGAACCGGGAGAGGCGCTCTCGTTCGCTACAGCGGATCTTACGTCCGACGCAGGCTGGGCGAAAGCCGCCGCTGGTTGCGACTTTGTGCTGCACGTCGCTTCGCCCTTCCCTCCGAACGTGCCCAAACAGGAAGACGAGCTGATCGTGCCGGCCCGCGAAGGCGCGCTACGGGTGCTGCGGGCGGCGCGGGACGCGGGCGTCAAGCGCGTCGTGCTGACGTCTTCCTTCGCCGCGATCGGTTATGGTCAGAAGCTTACGGAGCGGCCTTTTTCCGAAGAGAACTGGACCGACCTGAGCGGCGGCGACGTCGGCGCCTATGTGAAGTCGAAGACTTTGGCGGAGCGCGCGGCCTGGGATTTCATCGCCCGCGAGGGCGGCGCGTTGGAACTCTCGGCCGTCAATCCGGTCGGTGTATTCGGGCCGGTGCTCGGGCCGGATTATTCAACCTCCATCCAGATCGTGCAGCGTTTGATGGATGGCGCGATGCCGGGTTGCCCGCGACTGTCTTTTGGCATCGTGGATGTGCGGGACGTCGCGGACTTGCACCTGCGCGCCATGACTAATCCCGCCGCCAAGGGCGAGCGCTTCCTGGCGGTCGCCGGCGACTTCATGACCTTCCAGGAAATCGCTCGAGTGTTGAAGGCGCGTATGGGCGATGCGGCGCGACGCGTCCCGACCAGAGTACTGCCCGACTGGATGATACGGCTGGTTTCGATGTTCGACCCATCGGTCTCCCTGATCGTCCCCGAACTGGGTAAGTTCAAGAACGCCACCAATGCGAAAGCCAAGCGCGTGCTTGGATGGGCGCCGCGATCGAACGAAGACTCCATCGTCGCCACGGCCGAGAGCTTGGTGCGCCTTGGGTTGCTTCGGAATTCAAGAAAAGCGGCGTGAGCGCTTCGATGAAACCAACTGGAGGGCGGGCAATTCTGCCCGCAGCCGGCTGTCAGCCGGCTCTGGCGAGCTGCGCTCGCCTGTGGAGTTTCTACATTTTGTCCGCCGCAGTGGGGCAGGCTCGCAGCCTGCGCGGGCCTCGCCGCTGGTAGCACAGGCTTCAGCCTGTGTCTGGCGAGCTGCGCTCGCCTGCGCTGACATGAGTGTCGGCGCGGCAGGCAGGGTGCCTGCGCCACGAGAGGCCCTTAATTGTGCGCCGCTTCGCCTTCTTGTTTGCGCGCCCCGCCCAGGATGTCCACTAACGAATAGTTGCCTTCGTGGCACGCGTATTCGTAGATCGGCCCCTTCGTCGCCAGAAACGGGTATTCAATCGTCCAGGGCCTGGCAAACGCCGCCGGGTCCTCGATTGTGGCCCGATACAGGATGGTGCCCGCATCGACGCGCGTGAATCGTTCCACCACGTGCAGGTTCCCGGTGGATCCCCGGAAGCGCGTCTTGTCCGTGAAATTGGTGGTGTCCACCACCAGCGTATCGCCTTCCCAATGGCCTACCGAGTCCCCCAGCCACTGGCGAACGTTGGGCGGGGCGTGCATCGCGTTCATGCGCACGATGCGCGCGTCGTGTACCATCTCGACCAGGATCAGCACATGGTCCGGAGTCTGCACGATCTGGTAGTTATTGTTGTAGAGAACCGGAAGCATGGGCGGTCCCGACGTGGATCCGAACCCAATCAGGCAGCGCTCGGAAAGAGGCCTGGACTTTACACTGTCGAAGCTGCCGCCATAGGATGCGGCCAGTCTGCGTCCCGCCTCCGGCGTCGAACTGGGAACTTTTCCATCCGGCGGATCGATAATCAGCGACGTGCGCTTGACGCCATCCACGCGGGCGAATTCCGATCCGCGGTCGATGAACAGCGCGTTATATCCGCCTGTTCCCGCGGAGCCGGTGGCAGTCAATAAAGGTCCCTCGGATTTTCCATCGGCCTCGGCCAGTTCGTTGGCGCTCTTGGCTTCCAGCACCTTGGCCTCGGCGTCTGTAAGCGTGGCCTTTCCAGCCAGCGCGGCGGGGCGTTCGAGGGGCGTTACTGTCGCATTGGTCCAGGTGCCCTGCAGGTCGGGATGGCCGTCGGGAGTGCGCGGCACCCCACTTGAGTTCTGCGCCATTATGGGCGCCGCCAGCACCACGAACAGAGCGCCCAGGGATAGTAAAGATCGATAGCACATTTGGATCCGCTCTCCTGTCTTCACTTACTTCTTCTGATCGTAAGGCGCGCCGGTGCCGGAGGAGCCCAGGAACAGCTTTCTGCCGTCGGGCAAAGTGATATCCTTGCCGTTGGCCCGCAGGGATCCATCCTTCGATTGATAACCGTCTACAACTACGGCCGTCCCGGGCGCCACGCTCGTTTTGGTAAAGCCGCGCCGCAGCAGAACGTTGGGGCTGCCGGCTTCCACCATCCACGTGGTCACTTTGCCATCCGGCCCTTTCACATCCACATGAATCCAGGCATGCGGGTTGATCAACTCAACCTTTGAAACGACACCTACCAGGTGTACAGGTCTCTTGGCATCGAACTCCGCGGCAAAGGCATGATGCGCCCAAGCCGGCGCCGCACCGGCGATCAATGCGGCGCAGGCCATCACGGCGATAGTTTTTGGCTTCATTGCAATTCTCCGATAGACTTTTTCATTTCCCGGCTTTCTTCGTGAACTGGCCATACATCAACTCCTCGGCGAATTCCACGCACTTGAATTCCATCAGCCGCGCATCTTTTTCAACGTGCCGATAAAGCGGCATCTTGATTTTCCACGCCCGCGAAAACACCTTCGGATCCTCGATGGTCGCCTCGTACGAAAGAATGTCCGGGCCCAGCGGAGTATACCGTTCGATCACGTGCAGCGCGTCGCTATGGAAATCCCCTGCCCGGTCGAACCACGTGCGATCGTCCAGACCCGTGACGTCGACCACCAGTGTGTCCCCTTCCCAGTGGCCGACCGACTGTCCCATCCAGGAATCCGCGGGCGCCGGCCCGGGATCTTCCAGGAAGATGTTGCGCACGGCGCCGGCATACTCGTAGGCGAAGAAGATGGCCTTGGCGCTGTGAAAGATCTGAAACGGGTACGGCAGGTACGCCGCGCGCGGCACACCCGGCAGGTAACACCGGACTTCAGGATCGGCGGCCAGGCGGTTCTTGAAGTTGGCATCCTTCTTTTCCTTCGCCGCCGGCAGGTACGGGATTTCGCCGCCTTCAACCACTCCCGGGCCCCCGGGTTCGGCGCCGATCGCGCCCATCGCGACCACCAGACCCGTGCGCGCCGCATGTTCCTGAAGGTCCCAATTTGCCGTATTCAGCGCTTGCCAGATGCCGTTCAAGTCCGGCTTTCCATCGGGCATCCGGCGCGGCTGCTGGGCAAAAACTCCTGTGGCCGCCAGGAACAGGACCGCGATCGCGCCGGCTGGCATCGCCGGCTTTCCGAGCAAATTTCGCATCCGTCTATTGTCTCCCAAGTTGTTACGAATCGTAGGCGATCAGCCTGCCGGATACAACCAGCCCAGCCCACAAGAGCAGAGAAATCGATGCGGCCAGCTTGCCTTCGACTGTTTCCGCCACGTCCAGCCGGGCTGTGTCTCCGTAGACCCGCACCCGGAATACGAGAGCATGCACTCCCACCAGCGCGAGCAGCGCCATCTTCACCCAAAACGCGGGGCTGCGATAAAGCTTCAGCGGTTCGGCCCATGCCAAAAGCAAACCGCTGGCCACCACCACTACGAAACCCGCTCGCTTCCACGCCCGGAACTGTTGCACGATGTCCCGCACCGCGCGGCGCCCCATCGCCCAGCCCAGCAAGCGCAGATCGGTCATCAGCACCATCCCGCCAAACAGGGCGATCCCCAGCAGATGGATTCCCCCAATAATCGGGTAGGGAAGCGCGCCCTCCCGGATCGCCGTACTCAGATCCGTGCTTTCGATCCACTCCAGTAGTGCGGGAATCGACATCAATCGCGCCGTCCTTTATACAAATGCGATCATCCGCCCGCCCGCCACCACCGCGGTCCACAGCACCAGCGACAGGCCTCCCGCAAGTTTGGCGGCGAGCGGCGGAACCGCCGACCGTGCCACTTTGCGATGGATCGTGAAGTGGTAGAGCAAAGCCACGAACAGCACCGTCATTTTGAATTGAAACGAGGGGTTGTTGTGGTATGCGACGGCATCCGCCGAAAACATCAACGGTCCGGTGATCAGCATGAGCCCGAATCCTACCCATGTCCACCGATCGAGATCCGCAGCCAGATCCGCAGCGGACTGACGGCGCATCGCCCATCCAAGAAGACGGAGATCCACAATGGCGATGGTGCCGATGGAAAACGCGAAACCTATAAAATGCAGGCTCTGAACCAGCGGGAAAGCCCATTCCGGCCCGTTCATCGCATTCGCCCAAGGACTCGTAGTGAGCCATTCAAAAATCGACGGAGCAGACACTCTAGCCACCCTCTACTTGGCCCGCTCGACAGCAACCGGCTGCGGGAACTCGCAACAGTATAGCGCATTTCCATCGCGGACAAAGGCGACCGGGATGAGGCGTTCTCGGCCTTGCGAGCGGCCACGCAGAAAGCAAAGTAGCGCTCATCGAGTGGCACAGGTCTCTCCGGAGACTGATAAGCGGGCGATAGCCGCCTCGAAGACGGACGCCAAGTCTTCGCCGGACAACCCCGCCGCCATGTGGCGCAGCCTCGTGGCGCGCCCGCATACTGTAATGGCGTGTTTCGTGCCTGTAAACAGAGACGGAACAGGGTCTTGACATATCCTCCGCACGGGCCCGACCCCGGAGCCCTTCGCCTTCTGGGAACTTCAGCCGCAAAGTTTCTCCCGTATTTCGATTGCGTGTCCGTATTGAGATCGGGGGACGAGGCTGTACCCAACCGACAGACTTGCGAGTGCAAAAGGAGAAACCACCATGAGACCATTCACCAACGTGTTAGCCGGCTGTGGCTTAGAGGCCATGAGGCCAAAGCGGAGACTGTTAATGACCAATGTGCGCTGCGTCTGCATATTCATGTGCGCTGTCCTGGCCGACGTTCAGCTTCACGCCCAGGCGCCCGCGACGCCGCCTCTGCCTGACGCTGTACAGGCGGTTCCGGAGCAGCCCGCCCGGCTACAGACCATACTGCCCGAGGGCACACCCTTGCGCGTGCGCATCAACCGCACGGTATCGTCCGCCGACGCCCACCCGGGCGACAACGTAGATTTCGAGACGCTGGACGAAATTAAGGTGGGTGATTTTATCGTCGTTCCGCGAGGCTCCACGGCAATGGCGACGGTTACGGCGGCGCAAGCCAAGCGCCGGATGGCGCGGGGCGGGAAGCTCGACATGACCGTCGATTATGTGCGCCTGCCATCCGGAGAGAAACTGCCGCTGCGGGGCATTCAGAATAGCAAAGGCGGAGGGCATACTGGCGCGATGGCCGCCGGGATGGTAGCGACCGCCATTGTGTTCTGGCCCGCGGCGCCTCTCTTCCTTTTGGTGCATGGCAAGGACATCACAATCCCCAAGGGCCACGAGGTTACAGTCTATACGAACACCGACTACAGCATCTCAAAGGCCAGCGCCGCCGCCGCTCCTCCGGCAGCTCCAAGCGGTGTCTCGGGAGCCCCGCTCACTAACGAGGATGTGGTCATACTTAAAGCCGCGGGCTTAGGCGACAGCTTGGTCATCGACAAGATCAAGGCATCCCCAGCCGGCTACCATTTGGATCCTTCCGACCTAATACAGTTGAAGCAGAATGGCCTTTCGGATGCGCTTATTGGAGCGATGTTACAGGCTAAGCGCTAAGACGCTCAGGCACGTCCCCCATTGCAGTTATCGAGGAAGAGACTAAAGCTGTTATCGCCTCGTAGGGAGTGAGATCATGCCGGATATGGAGATTTCAATGCTGGAGCGTTGTACTGGCCGGCAGCTCAAGGAATTGCTCGCACTCGGTTCTCCGGGCAGTCTGCGACGCGGTTTTACCACCTGGCTGCGGCAGTCGGATCGCGATGCCGCCCAGATGGGTGCGGTGGATGGCTCCATGTTTGGGGGCGGCGCCGCGCGCCGGGGCTGCATAGGGCGCACATAGAGAAGGAGCACATGTCGATGAAGCGAATCGCCGATTTCGTGGAGGTGGCATCCGCTGTTGTCGCGCTTTGCGCGGCAGTGACGATTCCGCTGCCGGCCCAGACTTTCAGCACGCTGTACAGTTTCTGTCTCCCAGGCTACCCCTGCACGGGCGGCGACCAGCCGTCTGCCGGGCTGGTCCAGGGCATCGACGGAAACCTGTACGGGACAACGACTTGGGGCGGAGCCAATAACACCTGCTGCGAAGGGGCCGGCACGGTCTTCAAAATCACAACGAACGGCGCGCTTACGACGCTATACAGTTTCTGCGCCGAAACCGGGTGCGCCGACGGGGCGAATCCCTACGGCACGCTGCTCCAGGCCGGCAATGGGGCCCTTTATGGGACTACCGCGTCCGGCGGCGCCTACGGCGGTGGAACGGTCTTCAAAGTTACTCCGAGCGGCACACTTACGACCTTATACGGCTTCTGCGCCCAAAGCTACTGTACGGATGGCCAGTCGCCCAGAGGGGCGCTCATCCAGGCCAGCAACGGGGACCTATACGGGACAACCTACTACGGCGGGGTCAACTCGGTGGCGCACAACGGGAACGGTGGCACGATTTTCAAAATCACGCCCAGCGGCACGCTGACGACGGTGTACAGCTTCTGCGCCCAAAGCGAGTGTGCGGACGGCTTAGGCCCCTACGCCGGGTTGGTCCAAGCCAGTAACGGGGATTTCTACGGGACAACGCAAGCTGGCGGGGCGAAGGGTTGCGAGTACGGCTGCGGCACAGTCTTCAAAATGACGCCGGGCGCGACGTTGCATAAACTGTACGACTTTTGCGCTCAAAGCGGCTGCACGGACGGTTACCTCCCGACCGCGGCGTTGGTCCAGGCCGCGAACGGGAACCTCTACGGGACAACCCAGGCTGACGGGCCGTCCGGCGGTGGGACGTTGTTCCAAGTCACTTTGGATGGCAAGCTGACGACACTATACGGTTTCTGCTCGCAAGCCGGGTGCGCCGACGGTTACGGCCCCACCGCGGCTTTGGTGCAGGGCACCGACGGGAATCTCTATGGGACCGCCCCCGGTGGCGGCGGCTCTAACTGGGAAGGGACTGTTTTCGAAATCACCACGAACGGCACGCTGACTGCGTTATACGCCTTCTGCGAACAAAGCGGCGACAGTACAGGTAACTGCCCGGACGGCGCAGTTCCCTCCGGCGTATTCCAGGCCACCGACGGGAGTTTCTACGGGACTACCCAATATGGCGGCGCCGCCCTAGCCTATGGCGCCGTCTTTGGCCTGTCCGTCGATCTGGGCCCGTTTGTGCAAATACTGCCCGCGTCAGGCAAAGTGGGGGCGGTTGTCAAGATTCTGGGGACCGATCTGACCGGCACGACGGCTGTAACGTTTAAAGGCGCCGCGGCTGCGTTCAAAGTAGTTTCCAGTACTGAGATTACGGCCACGGTTCCAACTGGCGCTACCACTGGGACGGTCCAAGTGACGACGCCCGGCGGCCCGCTCAACAGCAACGTCGCGTTCCGCGTAACGCCGTAGAGAGCGACTCGTGGCCGTTTTTTTGAGACGCCAAAGGAAATTCCGGTAGTGGGTCAATTTGGTTTTGGAGGGCGGGCAATTCTGCCCGCAGCCGGCTTTCAGCCGGCTCTGGCCGCCTGAAAGGCGGCTGCGGCCAAAGATTGGCCGCCCTCCAAAACCAAATTGACCCACTACGGAAAATCCGGATGAAAAAGGTGAAATCGCATTGAGTCGTTGCCGGCTGCGCTGGCGTGCCTGTGCGCATATGCCTGGGCTGCGGCCTCGCCGACAGCGCTGAATATTCGACAGCCGTGGACTCTGTCCAGTCGCCGGTGAACACCGCCGTGAGGGTCACGCTCCCGCCCGTTTCCTTGAGCTTCGGCAAGCAGGCCATTAATTAACCCCACGAGCGCGGCCCGGCGGTAGGCTGTCGAGCGGCGCGCCTTTTTGGGCGGAAGAAAAAGCCGCCGTATCCGAGACGCTATGGCTTAAGTGCCGGGCTTGTGCTGAACGTGGACAACCCAGATCCGCAGGGCGCTGGCGCGAAAGCTTACCTTCTCAGATCTCGCTTCCCGCTCCACTCGGCGGCTTTATCCGGCTTGCCCCACGCCTGATAAAATCGGACCAGCCACTCGCGCGCGCGGTCCAAATGATACCGGTCCGGGACGGCTATGTGGTCTTTCCGGGCAATCATCCCCCGATACCCTTCGAGGAGCGGGTTTTCTGCCTCAGCGTATTTCTTTTGTCCAGCCAGACTGGCTCCCAGCAGGCTCTCGGCCCGGAATCGCTGCCAATCGTCCGGCCGGTTTTTACCGTCGAATTCCGCCGCCGCGCGCGCCAGAGCCTCACTGTCGATGAACCTCCGCTGCGACAGGCACGCCAGTGCCAGATCCGCCGCGGCATCCGCGGTTACCGCGCTTTCCGTGCCCAACTTGCGCCGCCACGCCGCCAGGACCTCTGCGCTCGAAGTTTCCGCCAAGGCATATTTGCCCTCTCGCTGGTACGTAAATGCCGCCTCCGAGAGCGTGCGCAGAGTAAGCCGGCTTTCCGGACCCAATACTCGCCGCGCGATCTCCAGGGTCCGGGCGAACAGCGCCTCGGCCTGCGCATACTTGCTCTGGTGGGCATAGTCGCAGGCCAGGTTCTCCATGGACAAGATCGTGTCGGAAACCTCCGGACCCAGGACGCGGCGGCGAATCTCCAGGGTCTGACTGTCGAGCGCTTCGGCCTCCGCGAACCTGCCCTGCTGGGAGTAGGCCAGTGCCAGATTATTCATGGCGCCCAGTGTAAGGCCATGCTCCGGACCGAGGACGCGACGGCGGATCTCCAGCGTGCGGCGGTAGACCTCCTCCGCCTGCACGAATCTGCCCTGCGCGGCGTAGACATTAGCCAGGTCGCTCATGGAAATCGTCGTGTCGGGATGCTCCGGAGCCAAAACGCGACGCCGGATCTCCAAAACCTGCCCGCCCAGCGCCTCGGCCTGCGCGTACTTGCCTTGCCGGTAGTACACTTCCGCCAGTTTGTCCATGCAATCGAGCGTGTGGGCATCCTCTCGCCCGAAGACGCGCCGGCTAACCTGAAGGACCTGTGTGAGGAGCCCGGCGGCTTGCGGGTACTGGCCCTGTTCGCGGTGAATGATGGCCAGATCGTACATGGAACGCAGCGTGTCGGGATGCTCGGGACGTAACACGCGGCGCTGGACGTTCAGAACAGGGCCGATCAGCGCCTCGGCCTCTGCGTACCTGCCCTGGTTATAGACGGCTTCCGCCAGGAGACTGCCGGCTCTGAGGGTCTTCGGATTCTCCACGCCCAGCGCGCGGCGGTACAAGTCCAGGGCCCGCTCTACTTGCTTTTGTGCTTTCAGGCATAGCCCCAGGTCGATGTACGTCTGCCCGATAGTGTCCCGAATGGAAGCCTCCACCTCCGGTTGCCGCGCGAACTTTCCGGTGACCCCATCGGCCGCCCTGTCTAGCGCGGTACGCATCTTCAGGCCCGGATCGGTCTGACCGCCCCGTCCCCACTGGGCGCGGGGGCCGGCCTGTGCCAGCAAATCGTTCTGCAAGAAATCGTTGACCGCCTGGGCTACGGCAGCTTCCCGGTTAGCGCGAATGCTCTGCCGGATGCTGATGGCGGCTGCCACCATGAGTATGACGGCGCAAGCGCTAATCGCAGCCAGAGGTCCGCGGTAGCGGCGCGCGAATTTGCGGGCGCGATATGCGGCCGAAGGCTGAACCGCAAGGACCGCTTCGTTGTGCAGGTACCGGCCAATGTCCGCGGCCAGATCGGACGGCGAACTATAGCGGCGCGCCCGGTCCTTTTCCAAAGCCTTCAGCGCGATGGCGTCCAGATCGCCGCGCAGTTGCCGGGCCAGGGTAGGAGCATCGGAACCGCGATCCTGAGCCGTCGTGCCGGACTGGTCGCCCAGAGCGCGCAGCTTCGTGCTGGGACGAGGCGCTTCCTGCTCCCTTAGCCGCCGCAATATCTCGTCGAATGCCAGTCCGTGAAAATCGAGCGGCCGCACTCCGACCAGCAACTCGTACAGCACCACTCCCAGTGAGTACACATCGGTGCGCGTGTCCATGTCCGTTCCCGACGAGCCGGCCTGCTCGGGACTCATGTAGCCCGGCGTACCCAGGACCGCGCCTGTCTGCGTGAACAAGGTTTCGGCGGTTAGAGACTGCGAAATAGCCTTGGCTATGCCAAAGTCGATGATGCGCGGCACGGGCTTGCCGTCCACTTCGCTCACCAGAATGTTCGAGGGCTTCAAATCGCGATGGATGATGGCTTTCTGGTGCGCATGCTGTACCCCCTCGCAGACCTGAATGAATAACTCCAGCCGCTGGCGCACAGTCGTCTTGTGGCGATCGCAATAAGTCGTGATAGGAATGCCGGTGATGTACTCCATCACGAAGAATGGCCGGCCTTGGGGTGTGGAACCGGCGTCGAAGACTTTGGCGATGGCGGGGTGGTCCATCAGCGCCAGCGCTTGCCGCTCGGACTGGAAGCGCGCCACGACTTCGCCGGTGTCCATGCCTGCCTTGATCAGCTTCAATGCGACCAGGCGGCGCACGGGCTGGGTCTGCTCGGCCAGCCACACCTCACCCATGCCGCCGGAGCCGATGCGACGCAGCAATTGATAGGGGCCGATCGGCCCTTGCGCCTGCCACATCGCCGCTGGCGGCATTTCGGTGCGCGGATCGCCGGATAACGCGGAAATATCGACAGGATTGCCCCGATCGGCGGATTCTTGAGGCGACATGCCGCGAGCGCTTCCTTGTGCGCTGAAGATACTCAGTTTAGCTTAATAGGCGGAATCCGGAAGGCTTGCCGCCGGCTGGTTTGCGCCGCATGCTCACCGTTTCCGAATCTCTCTCGGTTCGGAGTTTCGTCCAGTGGACTACGTCGGTGGCGGGGCTGCATGCCACGGCCATGGCGCCGCGCATGCGCGCGCTCCAGCCGGCCGGTCAGGGCGGCGGTTTGGCGACTCGCCATGACACCGTTGGGTTCGGACAACAACCATAGCGGGTGGAACGCGGCACCCTTGCCGTGTTACCGGACCGCGACCGTCAGGGAGAGGTTTGGCTGATTGAACAGTTGGGCTATCGCCGCTAGCGCCGCACGCGGCGCATCCAGCCGCCCAGCGACAGGCCCGCCCGGGCACTGAGTATGGCAATGGCCAGGGTGAGCGCCATCCGCAACCAGAACTCGGACGCGCCGCTCTCTACCTGGGTAAAAACATATCGCACCCAGTTATCGTCGAGTGGAACGAAGAAGGGAAAGTATTGCGTTCCGAAGAACCAATTGCGGGCGGCCGGCGACTGTAGAAAATTCGCGAACGGCCATTGCACCGCCACGAAAGTTCCTAGAAATACCGCACCGAACGCGGCGCACCTGCCCCAGCGGCGCCAACCATGCAGCCGGGGACGCAACCAGTCGATAGCCAGGGCCGGTACGATGATGAGCAGCGGGAACGGCGGCGGAATGAAGCTGGTCACATGATGATAAACCGGCCCCAGCTTCGGCTCAGCGGGAAACAACGGCAGGAGCCACAGGAACAGCAGGTTTAGCGTGGTGAAGATGCCGGCTACCGCGGTGCTCGCCCAGCGAAATTCGGAAACCTGCGCCACCGCCACCAGGAACATGGGCGTAAACAGCGACAGCACCAGGTAGAACACGGCGCTGTGCATGTAATCGGTGAACGTATATTCCTGGAAGGCGGCGATGGCTATGCCCAGCAGGTAGGTGAACGTGTAGAGCAGCAGCGCCTGCAGTTTGCGGCGTAAGACTCCTTCGGCCCGGTGCATTTCCCCCAGGATCAGTACCACCGCGCCAAGACGAATCGCCAGCAGACCGAAGATCAGCACTACATGCGGGGGGCTCAGGATCTTGACATCCAGTCCGTAGGCTGCGTGCCACCAGTTATCGAACGGCGCGGAGGCGACCATGGCCACGCCGCCCCAGCAGCAGAGGAAAGCGCCCAGCGGCCCATAGAATCCCCAGATGCGCACCGCGCCGGCGCGCGCGGCGGGTGAGCGGCCGAAAGTCGTGTGGAAGATCAGCCAGGCTGAAGCTGCGCCGGCCAGAATGCCGCCGAAGTGGATGAATAAGTGAGGCACCGTCCAGAACGTATCCCGGCCGATGCTCTCATGCCAGGAAATGTCCCAGACACCGCCGAACGAAGCTGACGTTACCGCCAGCGCGCACGCCCAGATGTACCAGGGGACAGCGGCACGTTGTGCGGCGGTTTTTTCCGGCCAGGCGATTGCCGCGCTGTGCGCCATGCATGCAGGATATCACTCTTGGCACGCCGGCGGGCTTGTCCGGCGGATGCCGGCATATCCGCTGCCGGACAAATTGGTGTATTTGGCCGGCTTTGGCCTTCTACTCCGGGGTCGGGATCTTATTGAACTTCGCTGACGTCCGTGACGGTCATCGAGGCCGCCAAATTCGGGTAGACCTTCAGACCATGCGCGGAGTCCGTGGTCACTACAAACCTCCGCTTCGTCACCCACAGTAAATTGTCTTCCCGCATCAGCCGCTGTACCCGCTTGCGATTGACGTCCCAGCCGCGCGCCTTCAGATCCCGGGTCATCCGCCGGCTGCCGTAGCTGGGCCACTCCAAACGCAATCTTCTGCATCTCGTCACGCAGATCCATGTCCAGCGGCGCCGGCTTCTCCGGGTCCAAAAACCGGTAATAGCCGGCACGATTAAATCCGGCCACCTCGCACATGCGGCTCACACTCAACCGCGTTTCCGTTTTCACTTCCTTCTCGACCTGCGGGTAGAAGGCGCGCCATTGTTCAGTGCCCGCAGCAGGCGCTGCTCCTCGACATGCTGCAAGGCTCGCTTTAAGAAATCGATCTCCATGGCCTGGCGACCGATCTTGCGTTCGAGTTCGGGAACCCCGGCTTTCCTCCTCCCGTTTGTGCCCGACGCCGCTGAAGGCGCTCTCTCCGTGCTCCTGTCGTGGGCTATTTGAACTTATTGATGACCCCCGGGGAGACATTAGTTCCGCCAAACCCGCGGGATCTCATACCTTTTAATCTTCTCGTACAACGTCGACCGATCAATCCCCAACGCCGCCGCGGCCTCCTTGATATTTCCGCTGGTCCGCTGAATCGCCGCCGCGATCGCCTGCCGCTCCAACTCCTGCAACGTCACATTCACCGGAACCCGCCCATTCCCGTTGCCCGCCTCCGTCTTCCGTGCCATGAATCCGAAATCGTCCTCCGTCAACACCCGCCCCTTCGCCGTTACAATCGCCCGCTCCACGGCGTTCTCCAACTCCCGCACATTGCCCGGCCAGTCGTAATCCATCAGCAATTTCAGCGCGCCCACGGAAATCTCCGTCACGTCCTTGCCTAGCTCGTGCGACAGCCGCTCCACGAAATCGCCCGCCAGCAGCGGAATGTCGTCGCGCCGCTCGCGCAGCGGCGGCAGCCGGATCTCGATCACGTTCAGCCGGTAATACAAATCGTCGCGGAACTCGCGGTCCTCCACGGCCTGGTGCAAATCGCGATTGGTGGCCGCAATCACCCGCACATCCACGCGTACTTCCTCCGACCCGCCCACGCGATAGAAGCAGCGCTCCTGCAGCACCCGCAACAAATCGGCTTGCAGCTTCGGCGAGATATCGCCGATCTCGTCCAGAAAAATCGTACCGCCATCGGCCAGCTCGAACTTGCCCTTCTTCTGCGATACCGCGCCGGTGAACGATCCCTTCTCATGCCCGAATAGCTCGCTCTCGAGCAGCGTCTCCGCCAGCGCCGCGCACGACACGGCCACGAACGGCTTGGCCGCGCGGCCGCCCGAATTGTGTATGGCGCGCGCGATCAGTTCCTTGCCCGTGCCGCTCTCGCCGCGAATCAGCACCGTGCTGCGCAGGCTGGCAATCTCCCGCGCCAGGTCCAGAATCTCCCGCATGCGCGCATTCTTGCTGATAATGTCGCCATAGCGGTATTGCCGGCTCAGCTTCTTGCGCAGGATGGTGTTCTCGCGCTGCAGATTCTTAACCTTGACGATGCGCCCCACCAGGAGCGAAATTTCTTCCGGATTGCACGGCTTCACGATATACTCCTGCGCGCCTTCCTTCATCGCCGTGATCGCCGTATCCACCGTGGCGTACGCCGTAATAATAATGATCGACGCATCCGCATGCATGCGCCGGATCTCCATCATGGTCTCGATGCCATCCATGCCGCCCGGCATCTTCAGGTCGATGAAGTAGATCGCATAGTCCTTCGCGGCGGCCTTTTCCAGGGCCTCCCTGCCGGACGACGCCGTGTCCACCGCGTAGCCGTCCTCGCGCAACCAGGCGGCCAGCGACTCGCACATGACCTCCTCATCGTCCACCGTCAGAATCTCCCAACGTGTCTTCATGCCCGCTCCGCTCCCGCCGCCGCCAGCGCCGGCTCTTCCGCGTTGCCCGATACCGGCAGCGTCACCGTGAAGGTTGCCCCTTCGCCCGGCTTGCTCACCACCGCGATATCGCCGCCATGCGTTTCCACGATTCCATATGAGACGGCCAAGCCCAACCCCACGCCCTTGCCCTCCGGCTTGGTGGTGAAGAATGGATCGAAGATCCGGCTCAGATTCTCCGGCCGCACGCCCTCGCCATTATCCTGGATCGAAAGCGCCACCGCCGTGCCGTTCTGCGCCCGCCGGGTGCGCACCTCGAGCCGCCGCTCCGCGCGCGATTGGGTTGCCTCCGCTCCATTCAAAACCAGGTTCAACACGACCTGCTGGATCTGCTGGCTGTCGCAACGCACCGCCGGCAGATCGTCCGCCAAGTCCGCATCCACCGTCACGTTCGCCAGCTTCAGCTTGTGCGATGTCAGAGACAAAGTGGTCTTCACGATGCGGTTCAAGTCCGCCTCGGCGCGCTGCGGCTTCGACCGCCGCGAGAACGACAACAGGTCGGAAACGATGCGGCCCACGCGCGACGTCTCCTGCACCACCTGGGAGAGATATTTCCGGAATTCCGGCACGCGCTCTTGCGGGATGCCATCGTCTTTCAAAATCCGCTGCATCAGCATCGAGAGATTCAGCACGCCGGAAATCGGATTGTTGATTTCGTGCGCCACGCTGGCCGCAAGCTGCCCGAGCGACGCCAGGCGGTCGGTCTGCCGCAGCTTCTGGTGCGCGGCGCGCAGTTCCTCGGTGCGCTCGGCCACCTTGGTTTCCAGCTTCGCCGTGAACTGGTTGATCTCGTCCATCGCCAGCCGCAGCCGCTCGCGCATGGTATTGAACGAGCGCGCCAAATGGTCCAACTCCTCACTGGTGTGGACGACGTCGATGGGTTTATCCAGTTCCATGGCGCTCACCGCCTTGGTGCCCGCGATCAACTGTTGGATCGGCACGCCCACGAAACGTTGCGTGAAAAAGAAGATGAAGATGCCGATCAGCAGAATCTCAATGCCGGTGACGGCGTAGACCCCCAACTTCACCTGGGAAATCTCGCGGTCCGCGGAATCCAGGTTGAGCGACAGGTCCACCATCCCCAGCACCTTCACCGCCGCCGGGTGCGCATGGCAGGCCGCCTGGCTGCAGGCCGCTTCGTTGGGAATCGGCGTCACCATGGCCAGGTTGCGGCGGCCGTCGCGCCCGCTGAAGATGCTGATGCCGCTCGATACGCTCATTTTCTCGCACGCGTCGGCGCCCCGGCCAGGGTCCTCGGGCGCGGTCGAAAAGACCAGGCGGCCCGTACGGTTGAACATGCGGATGCGGTCGATGCCCTGCGTGCGCCCAATGGTCTGCATCACTTCGTAGGCTGCCTCGCGATGATCGTCGAGCATGGCGTGCCAGGTGGCGCTGGTAATGCTCTTGGAAAGCTGGTCCGCGCCGGTGATCATGGCGTTCAGCAAGTGCCGTTGCTCGGTTTTCACCGTGATCAGGCCGGAGATCGCGCTAATCACGACGACGATCAGCGTGAGGGAAAGAACGAGTTTTTGGGCGAGTCTCCTGGGCACTATATAGGACCTTAAACTCTATTATCTCTGAATGTGCGGCGGGAAACCGCGTGGGGCAGGCTCGCAGCCTGCGGCGGCCTCGTAGGCCGCCTGCCTCGAAGCTCTGGCTGGCTTTTTTGCAGCGGGGCTGAAGCGCCGCGCCGGCTAAAGCCCGCCCTCCACAGGCTGTGTCCGCCCTCCGCAGGCTGCAGCCTATGCCACCAAGGCCATGATTGCCCGCCCTCCAATTTATGCAGAATCGCATTAGGCGTCTACGCCCCGCCCCCTTAGCAGGCCCTTCAATGAAACGCGATGTTCGCCGAGGCCTCGAAATGCCGGTGATTCCTGTACTCAACCTCCACCCGCCACCATTCGCCGGACGAATACAGGACCACGAAATCCGCCCTGATCGGAAGCCAATGGGAAGCATCCCCGATCTTCACGTTGTCCCAGGAAACTTCTTCTTTCCTTTGCACAAAACCGAACTCCGCGGGGAATGCGGTGGCTTCTTCGTCCAACTGGACGACGTGTCCCCCGGGATCGTCGACGAAAACGTGTCCGCTCCGCGCGGGATTGTATCGCTGGTATCCGGCGGTGAACGGGCCGAAGCATCCATCCGCCGGCGAACTGAACCGGTACGCCAGCAGTGGCTGCCCGCGCACTTCCGCGGGCCCCTGGTACTCAATCGCGGTAGGACATTCAGGCTCGAATACCGGCTCGATCTCGGTGCCGAAGCCGCCGTACCATGTAAAGCCCCGCAACGCCTGGAAGGGACGGTCCCACGGCTTGCCGTTCTGGCGGATGTGCAGGCGGAGCGCGCGCCCCCCCTGGAACGCTATCTCCGACTCGATCGTGTCCCGATAGCGCCATTGCGGCGAACTGTCGTGGCTGGTGTACCGCTTGGCCGTTTCATCCGCCACAAAGTTCGGCAGATTCGAGGCGTAAGCCATGTTGACTTCACGCGCGTGCTCCAGCTTGCTTTGCACCGCGGCGTCCATGCCACCGGCCGTGCCACCGGCCGCGCTCTTCCCCTTATCGGGCGGACTCCGGTTTGGCGAGACGCCCGCGGTTGGGCGGCGCAAAAGGTTCACCCCTGTGCGCCAAGGCCGGTATGCGAGTACGTTGGCTCGTTCACCGCGCGTGGGAGGCCGTAGGAAGCGAAACTTCGTGACTTCCAAGGATTGGTACATCCCCGCTTCCGCGTCCCACACTGGCTCGACCGGCTTGCACGAGATTTGTACCTGGTCGCCGATGTTGTATCGCGCGGCGATCGCAACCCCCGCGAGACGGGATGTGTTGGGGAGCCGGGCGTTAATCAGCCTTTGGTCGGGCAGCCTGATGCAGATAGACTCGTGTCCGGCAACCTGCAGGCTCCCCGAAAAAGCGAGTTCGCCGGCGGACCCGCCACACGGCCGCCAAAGAAGCGCCGGCGCCGCAACCACGGTGCAGAACGCCCACCGCAGCCCCATTCGGCGCATTCCCGGCGCGAGCATACACGCCATTGTATAATGCCGGTTTGCCCGTGGGCGAGCTTCGCTCGCCGCAGAGCGGGTTCTGGAGAACCCGCGCAGTCCTGGAGGACTGCCCCACTAAGAGGCCAATCTCCAGGGGCGAGCTTCGGTGGCCTCCGCACTTTGGCCTTTCGGTGGCCGCCGGTTTTGCTTGCCGTAGGGCAGCGCCGGCTTTCAAACTGCGCTCTGTCTGCGGCTTGCCGCCATGCGGTACGGGCAATCGCGCCACCCACCCGGATTGACACCGCCAAACATCGGGGATACCGTATGCATGAACGCTCGAAGTCCGCCCGAAAGGAGTAGCGATGCCGCGCTGGCAGCGGAAGTGGCTGCTTCCGTGGACCGCAACCAACCTATCGCCGACGTGCGCACCATGCAAAGCATCGTGTCGGAATCGGTGGCGCCCCGCCGGCTGACCATGGCGCTCACCGCGCTCTTTGCGGCGCTGGCGTTGTTGCTCGCCGGCATCGGGCTATATGGCCTGGTGTCGTATTCCGTCGCGCTCGGCAGTCACGACATTGGGATCCGCATGGCGTTGGGCGCGCGACGCGCGGACATTCTCCGCTCCATCGCCGGCGATGGCTTGCGCATGGCGCTGGCCGGCATCGCTTTGGGCCTCGCCGGGGCCTGGGCACTCACGCGCCTGATGACCCACTTGCTGTTTGGAGTGACATCCCATGACCCCGCGGTCTTCGTGGCCGTGCCGCTGCTAGTGGCCGCGGCCATGGCGATGGCCTCCTACCTCCCCGCCCGCCGCGCCACCAAGATCGACCCGATTATCGCCCTGCGCCAGGAATAGCCGCTAGTGGGGCGGCGCCGTGCGCCGTCTAGCCGAGCGAAGCTCGCCCAAGCGGGGCTTTGAGCCCGCGGCGGCGCATGGCGCCGCCCCACGAGGCCTATCAAATGGCCAAAGTCCAGGGGCTGCGCCGCGATATATCCCACATAGTCGATGCTATTGGCAGAGGTGCCCTGCCCGGCGCCCGGAACGTCGAACGTCGTAGGTGTCGCGCCCGCTGCCTGGCGGCGCATACGAGGCCGAGACAAACAACGGCCGCACGCATGCGCTTCCTCATGTCCCCGACTCCTCTTCCAGCACCCGCCCCGCACATGCCTTACGGGGCCAGCAGGAACCCCACCGTATGATCGGTACCGGTGTCGTACCCGTATCCCGCGATAACGCCCGCATCGTTGATACTGGCCGGGAATGTCCCCTGGACTGCGTATGGAGCGGCAAACGTGGTGATCACGCCGCTGGCGGAGCGTACGAAGCCGTAATCGGTGTACTTACCGCTGTTGTTGTAGTTCCCTGTAATCGCCCCCTTCGTATTGATGCTCATGCCGAAAGTGCCCTGGCCGGCGTTGGTGCCCGCACCGGGACTATCGAATGTGGCGATGACGCCATCCGCTGTGCGCACGAAGCTGCGAAATACGGGAATCGTGTCGGAGTAATATCCCGCGATGGTTCCCGCCGCGTTGATGCTAAAGGCGGCGGTCCCCTGGCCGTCGCCCGTGCCCGCGCCGGGAGCGTCGAACGTAGTGATGGCGCCGCTGGCCGCACGCACGAATCCGTGAAACGCATAGCTCGCGTCGGCGTAAAATCCCGCGATAGTCCCCGCCGTGTTGATGGAGAGAGCTTGCGTGCCCTGCAGCGCGACAGTGCCCGCCCCGGGCGCATCGAAGGCGATTAAGTCGCCGCTGGCGGTACGGACAAATCCGTGATCCGCATTGTTCGCGTCGATGTAATATCCCGCGACGTCCCCCGCCGCGTTGACGGAGACGCCTCTCGTGCCCTGGAACAAGGCCGTGCCTGCACCCGGAGCGGCGAACGTGACGATGGCGCCGTCGGCCGTGCGCACAAATCCGCGATAAGGGGAGCTTTCGGCCTGAGTGTAATAACCCGTAGTCGTCCCCGATTCGTTGATGCCCGCGGGCCACGTGCCGTCGGCTCCCGGAACCTCGAATTCGTGTATGGCGCCGCTGGCGGAGCGCACGAAGCCGCGGCTGCCTCCGGTGACTCCGAACCATCCCGCGACCACCCCAGCCGCGTTAATGCCTACGGGATAGGTGCCATAACCCGCGCCCGGAACGGTGAAAAAGGTGAAAGTGCCAGTGACTCCCCGTTGCTGCGCGAGCATCCCGGCCGCGAAAACAAAAAAAGCCAGCATCGTCTTCTGCATCGTCCGATACTCCTTCTCCATCAATTCTACACCGGCGCTACCGGCGGCCTCGTGGCGGAGTGCTTAACAGTTTTGGGGATTCCTGACCGACAGAAACCGCTCCCTGACGGTCGCGGCTCAGTAAACCGTAAGCAATCAACGCGAGTATTACCGAGCCGCGACCGTCAGGGAGCGGTTTCCCCAAAACTGTTAAGCGCCCCTCGTGGCGCAGGCTCCTCAGCCTGCCGCGCTGGCACTCTGCCAGCGCCGGCGAGCGCCAGCTCGCCTGAAAAAGAGCCTCCCCCCAACCTACCGCGCGTCGATCTTCACCACGAAATACGTGATCTGCTTCCCGCTCTGCACCATCATCTGGTGCGCCGTCCTGATCGGAATGTGCACCACATCCCCGGCGGCCAACGCCATCTTCTCGCCGCCCCGTATGGATGGCCCGCGAATCTCGTGCGGCGCAGTCGTCCGCGGATCCATCACCGTGCCTCCCACCACCAACGTGGCCTCGCCGCTCTCGATCACCATCACGTCGTTCTGGGTTTCGTGCCACTCCGCCTCTCCGTCGCCCTCCCGATGCGCGATCAGAAAGCTATGGTTCCCATAGCCCGCCAGCGACTGCGTGGCGATCTTTTGCGCGCTCATCTTCGGCCCCAGCTTCTTCTCGAAGCCCTGCAGCTCACCGCTCGACCAATGCCCCACACCCTCCGGCAGACCGGCGGGCAGCGCACTTCCCACCAAAACGAGTGCGATAACAAATGTTCTCATTGCTCCTCCTGTCCAAATCCTATCCCACTGATGCAAATCACGTACATCGCGGTCCGATCGAACTTCAACCGCACCGCCGCCAGCCTGGCCGGGTCGAACGGTTTGCCATTCGTACCCTGAAACGCCGCCAGCGGCGCGCGCACCGTCTGCAACACCGGCTCCCAGTCTTTTTCGTACGCCACGTCCTCAATCAAATCGAGCTTGGTGAACTTCTCCTTCAACGGCGGCGGAACGGCCGCGAATCGGCTCACCGGCGCGCTAGCCGTCACCCCATCGCCGCTCACCAGCTCGATGGTGAAGTCCGGCGACTCGCGCTCCTTCCCGGACTCCTCCGCCGACTTGGATTTCTCATCCGCCGTCTTGCCCGGCAGCGGCGCGTCTTCGTCCAGCGCCGCCAGCGATAACTCAATCGTGGATGCCTTCCCCAGCCCCCACTTGGCCGCCGCGCCCTCCGGCAGCGTGACCGTATAAACCGCCGCCGGCGCGCCCCTAGCCCGATTCCATCCCAGAAAAACGCCGTTGTAATCGCGATCGCGGCCCCGCCACGGGATGCGCCCCTCCCGCCAGATGGATAGCTTATCGCCCGCGATCCGTCCGCCCGGCGCGCTGGTCGTAGTCAGATCGGCGTCCTCCTGGAAGGAAGCCAGCGGCACATACGCCTCATCCTGAAAACGGTTCACATAGATCGTGTGCGGCAGCCACCCGCGTCCCGTCCGCCAATCCTGGAACAGCGGCAGATATTCGCGCCGCCCCTTCAGCGTGGCTTCCAGAAACGCCGCAATGTAAGTCTTCGCGATGCGCCGCTGCTGCTCGGCCGCCATCAGCGGCTTCAGGTTCAAGAGCCAGCTTAGCGGGCGGCCCGCATCCGTGCGTCCCCAAACCGTATTGAATTGCCCGTGATTGGCGCGGTATGCGTAGATCTCCGCTTTGAACCAAGGGCCTGGCTTGCTGTACCGCACATGGTCCCATTGCAGGCTGCCCATGAACGACGACACATCCGCATCGTTCGCGCCTTGCAGAGTCAGATAGCTGACGTCTTGAATCCAGCGATATTGTCCGGCGGGTTTGTACTGGCCCTCCGCCGGCGCAATCGCCACCACCGCCTGAATCGCGAAGCCATAATCGAAACGGATGTCCGCGTTGTCCGGACAATACCGCAAGCGGTTGAACAGCGCCGCCGTGGCCGCCGCCTCGCCGCCCCGCGAATGCCCCATCACCGCGATGTGTTCCATATCCACTTTTCCGTGAAACGGATTGCCCGCCTGCCGGTTCCATTCCCGCCACAGCTTCAGATGCTCCAGCAACATCCAGCCGCGCACCGGCTGCTGTTTGGGCGGATCGTGATACAGGCCGCTGTTCAGGAAATTCTCGTCCACGGAGGCCAGAATGAAGCCGCGGCTGGCCAGCAATTCGCCCAGATAGGCGTAGCCCGGATCGGAAAATTCCGCCATGTTATGGTTGCCATGCACCATCAGCGCCAGCGGAAACGGCCCCGCGCCCTCCGGATACCACACGCGCGCGTTCAGCGGCAGCTTGTCCAGGTCGAATCCCCAGTACTTCTTGCGAGCCCATCGCTTCCAGCCTTTGAAGTCTTTGAAGAAAGCGGAAGCATCCACGGAGCGCGTTCTAAGGGCCACCGAGGCCCCGTACTCCGGCCGCCGGATATCGTTGCCCACACCGTAGAACAGCGTCTTCACGCTATACGGACCCTTGTCTGCCGGATCGCTGGCGCCCAGTTTCGCCGGCATCGAAGCCGCCGGCGGCTCCCATGCGGTGACCTGCTCCATCGATCCCTGGTGCAGAAAGAGCCACGCCATCGCGATATTAAAAGCTACAGCCAGCGCGCACAGCGCTACGGTGACAATCTTCTTGCTCAACGCGGCTTCGCCGAAATGGCCCGCCACGAACGTGGCGATGGTGGCGCCCAAAACCCCCTCCGCCAAGCCGATCGCGACCGCCATCGGGAAGCCCAGTTGCGGCGGCATCCAGACCAGCATGACCATGGCGCACGATCCGACCACTATGCCAGTCGCCATGCGCGGCAGTTTTCGCGCGATGGTCAGCAACAAAGCGGCCGCCAGTCCGATAAGAGGAATGAGCAGCGCGGCAAAAACGATGGCAAACGTGAAGTCGAAGGCGTAGCCGAATCCGCTCCGCGCATATAGCCCCGCGATGACTACGCATCCCGCCGCAGCCCCGAGCGTTCCCCATACCGCGCCGCCGCGCGCTTCCGGGCCTGGACGGATCTGCCTCCATGCGCCGACTGTAGCTTGGCGCCATGCGCCGACCCGGTCCTTAACCCGTGCGGGCCAAGGTTTACGCGGTGGCGCAGGTTCTGGCGAGGCGTTGTCCGGCATGATCGCTCATCTTAAATCAAACCACGGCCGCATCGCACCCACGACCCGGAGGTGGTGTATACTGGTCGGGATTGGGGACCCCCATACATTTTTCTTTCTGCAACCTGAGGATTACGCATGTTCACAAAACGAATCGGAATTTTAGGAGCGATCGCTATTTTGCCTGCATTCGCGCAGGTTTCGAGCGCTCCGACTGATATGGAAAAAGTAGCGCCGCGCCAGCACCGGCCCATTAAGGATCGCGTGGAGCACGGAGACGGCACCAGCACCAGCACCAACTGGAGCGGTTACGCCGTACTCGGTACCTCGTTTACCTCGGCCAAAGCTTCCTGGACCGTGCCCACGGCAAAGTGCAGCTCGGGCGACCAATACGCGGCATTTTGGGTGGGCATCGATGGTTACTCTTCCTCGACCGTCGAGCAGACCGGCACCGATTCCGACTGCGTCGGCAAGAATCCAAGTTACTACGCCTGGTATGAATTTTACCCGCACCCGTCGTTCGAAATCGGGAGCCTGTCGATCAAGCCGGGCGATCAAATGTCGGCCAGCGTGACTTATAGCGGCTCGGAATTCACCATCACCATTGAGGATGTGACTACCGGCAAGTCCTATACCAAGAGTTCGACGGTTTCTGGCGCGGCCCGTTCGTCGGCCGAATGGATTGCCGAGGCGCCCTGCTGCACGGCCCGCGGCGGCATCCTGCCCCTGGCCGATTTTGGCACCGTGCTTTTCGGTGAGGACAGCACCGGTGTGGGTGGCACCAATTACGCGACGGATAGCGCCACCAGCGGCCCGATCTCGGCGTTCTCGAGCATCGAAGAAATCACCATGGATTCGAGCGCGGGAGCAAAGGAAGCCGTGCCCACCAGCCTTTCCGGCGATGGCACCAGCTTTTCCGTCACCTGGTTCTCCAAGTAGGGCAGGCTCGCCTCTGGAGTTCGGCCATTTTCAGTGAATTGGCCCTCGTGGCGCTGGCACGCATGCCTGTCTCCATGGGCCGCGGCGGCCCACCAAATGCGCATGAAAGCCGAGTTGTGGGGCAGGCTCGCAGCCTGCGGCGGCCTCGCAGGCCGCCCGGCCGTATTCTCAGTCGCCTACCGGAGGCTTTCGATGCTGCCGCGCTGACACTTCTGTCAGCGCAGGCGATTGTAGCTCGCCTGTGTCGGCAGAAGTGCCGACACGGCACGCCGGGGGCGTGCGCCACGAGGGCTACGCAACTGAAAGGCCAATCTCCAGGCGGCGGCCTCGTAGGCCGCTCCGCAAGGGGGTCCAAGGACCAAGGACCGTCAGTACTATTGCGGACGATTCCACTGGTGTATACTAATTTCCATTGCGCTGGGGGAAACCCCAACGCAAGAATTCCGCAATCGGAGGACACACATGTTAACCAAACGTCTTGTAATTCTCGGCGCCATCGCCATGCTGCCTGCATTCGCGCAGCTTTCCAGCGTCCCGCATTTTAATTCGCCGATTCAGGGCAAGTTGGAGCACGGCGACGGCACCACCACCAGCGGCAACTGGAGCGGCTACGCCGTAACGGGATCGGACTTCACCAAAGCCGAAGGGTCCTGGATCGTCCCGACCGTCACTTGCTCGACAGGGACCGAATACGCCGTGTTTTGGGTGGGCATCGACGGATATTCTTCCGAAACGGTCGAGCAAGCCGGCACGGAAACCGTTTGTTCCGGCGGCAAGCCTCAATATACAGCCTGGTATGAGTTCTACCCCACCACGCCGATCCTCACCATCACCAGCATGACCGTGGAACCCGGGGACACCATGTCGTCCTCGATCACATATAGCAGCAGCACCCGAGAATTCACCGTGAAGATCACGGATGAGCGCACCGGCAAGTCCTTCAGCAAGAGCGCCAAGGTCTCGGGGGCGGCACGCTCGTCGGCCGAATGGATTGCCGAAGCTCCTTCGAGTGGTACGATCCTGCCTCTCGCCGATTTCGGCACCGTGCTTTTCGGCCAGGACAGCACCAGCATCGCCGGTACCTGTAACGCGACAGATAGCACCACTCACGGCGCCATCGGATCGTTCTCGACCATCGAAGAGATCACCATGGAAAAGAACAAGGTGAAGGAAGCAATCCCATCGGCGCTATCGAGCGACGGAACCAGTTTCTCGGTCACCTGGGCCGCCCAGTAGTGGGGTAGGCTCGCAGCCTGCGCGGGCCTCGCAGGCCCGCTCTCAGGCGAGTGGCATGGTACCGCTCTGCGGCGGGGCTAAAGGCGCGCCTTCCGCTTGGGCTTTGATTGGAAGCTACTTCACCGCCATCCGCAGCCGCTCGTCCACAGACGAGCCGCCCACTACGATGTGTGTCCCGTGCTCCGCCCGCACCGCCATCTGAATGGTTCGCCTTTCCCCGGGCTTCAGTGCCACGCGCTGGAACCCCTTCAATTGTTTCATCCCCGGACTATGTTCATAAACTTGCACCACCTCATCGCCCGCCACCTTGCCCGTATTAGTCACATCCACGCTCACCGTCCCGCCATCCAACCGCAAGTGCGCATATTCGAAAGTCGTATAACTCAACCCATAGCCGAACGGATAAAGCGGTTCGCCTTTGAAATACATGTAAGTACGGCCGTGGCGGATGTCGTAATCCATCATAGGCGGCAGTTGGTCGAGTGACTTCGGCCAGGTCTGATTCAGACGCCCCGCCGGATTGTAACCGCCGAACAATACCTCTGCGACCGCCGTGCCTTGTTCCTGCGCGGCGTGCGCGATGTGCAGAATGGCCGGCACGTTCTGTTGGGTCCAGTCGATCGCGTAGGGAAAGCTCGAAACCAGCACCACCGCGGTCTTCGGATTCGCCGCGTACACCTCCTTGATCAACGTTTCCTGCGACAGGTCGAGTGACTCCCGGTCGCGCCCTTCGCGGCCTTCGCCGGGATCGGCGCAGGGTTTGCTCGAAACGTCCATATTGAAAATCGCCATGATGTTGGCCGCGCTGCACGTCGGATGATTCCCCACCACCACCACCGCCACATCCGACGAACGGGCCGCCTTCACCGCCGCATCGTCCTTATTGTCGGCGGCGTAGTTCACCGCCGTGCCGGGCGCCACCTGCGCGCGAATGCCCTGCACCGGCGTAATCGCATAAGGCGGCCGCCCGCCGTACAAATCGATCAGAACCTCGCCTGCCCGCGGCCCAATTACCGCGATGGATTTAATCGCATTCTTATCCAGCGGCAGAAAACCGTGCGCATTCTTCAGCAGCACCACCGATTCGCGCGCCATCTCCAGCGCTGCGCGCTTATGCTTCTCGGTCGTCCACGGCTCCGGTTCGCCCGCGCCCCCAACACTCGCGTAAGACACCATCGCCGGCGGATCCAGCAGCCCCAGCCGGATTACGGTTCGAAATTTTCCTTTAAGTACCGCGTCGATATCCGCCTCGGCGAGTGAGTGGTCGTCCAGATCCTGCTTCGCCACTTTCGGAATATTCACGAAGAACGTGAGTACCTGGCCTATGCCGGCCTTAAGCGCCTCCGCCAAAGCCTGCTGCTGCGTCTTGTAATAGTGGCGCGGAGTGACCATCAACTCCACTGCCAGCGCATCGGACGAAATGATTCCATCCGCGCCCCACTCCTTCACGGCCATGCTTTTCAGGATCGGATTGACCGTCATCGGCACGTGGTTCCAGGCATTGTAAGAGGCCATGAACGACTTAGCGCCGCCTTCCACGAATCCCATGCGGAATGGCACAGAGTAATAGTCGCGCAGCAACTGTTCGTCGAAGTCCGACGACGAACTTCCGCGCGTGGTTTCGTTGCTGTTGGCCAGGAAGTGTTTCATCAGCGATGCGGCTTGCCAATACTTGGGGTCGTCGCCCTGCATCCCTTTGATGAACGCCACCGCCATGGTTCCGGTAAGGAACGCGTCTTCGCCGTAGCTCTCGTTGTTTCGCCCCCAGCGCGGGTCGCGCGCCAGGTCCGCATTGGGTCCCCATACCACCAGCACGTTGCTCTTGTATTTCTCGCTTTGGTGGATGTACCGGGCTTCGTAGCCTTGCACCGCTCCGGCGCGGCGGATCAGCGCCGGATCCCACGTGGAAGCCATCCCGATTACTTCGGGAAACTGCGTGGTGGTCACCGCCTTCTGGCCGAAGTCGCCCTTGCGCACCAGGCCATGCAGCCCTTCCGTCCCGCCCGCATCCGGAATGTGCAGGCGCGGCACCGCCGTGCTGGTCGTCAGGCAGGCTAGCTTCTCATCCAGCGTCATCAGCGACAGGATGTTATCCACCCGCTGCTCCAGCGGCAGCTTGGGATCTTGAAACGGATATGAATTCTGGGCGTGGAGCGGCGCTATAGCCGCTATCAGCAGCGCTGCCGAGGCCGCCCCGAGAGAAGTTGATCTATGCATGGCAATCACGCGCATAATATCACTATGCGGCGATCCATAATGGCGCTCGGCTTGTTGGCCGGCTATTCCGCGCTGAGGGCGCAGGACGGGCAAAACGTTCTGCTGGTGGTGAACCGCGCCGACAAGCTTTCCCGGCGGATCGCCGATTATTACATTCCGAAGCGCGGCATCCCGCTAAAGAACGTCTGCAAGCTGGACATCCTCGAGGAGGATGAAGAGATCGCCTGGGACAAATACGAGGAGGAAGTGGAGCGGCCCATCGCCCGCTGCCTCACCAAAGCCGGCCTGCGCGAGCAGGTGCTTTACATCGTCACCACCATGGGAGTGCCGCTGAAGGTGAGCGGCCCCGGCGATGGCATTACTCAGGAAGCCTGCGCGGTCGATTCGGAGCTGGCGCTGCTCTACTCCAAGATGAAGGGGAAGCGCTTCAGCCGAGTGGGCCTGGTGCCCAATCCGTTTTATCGCCAGAAGGACAAGCCGTTCACGCACGAGAGCTTCCCGATCTATTTGGTGACGCGCCTGGCCGGCTACGATTTCGACGACGTGAAGGGCCTGATCGACCGCTCGCTGTCCGCTCGCAATCGGGGCAAGTTCGTATTCGACCTCAAATCCGATGACGATAGCCCCGGCAACAATTGGCTCCGGACGGCGGCCTTAGCGCTGCCTAAAGAGCGGGTCGTGATGGACGAATCCGCCAAAGTGTTAACCGGTGAAAAGGATGTGATCGGTTATGCCGGCTGGGGCTCCAACGATCCCAACCGCCATCAACGCAACCTCGCATTTCAATGGCTGCCGGGCGCGCTGGTCACCGAGTATGTTTCGACCAATGGCCGCACCTTTCGGCGCCCGCCTGCCGCGTGGACCATCGGCACCTGGAAGGATAGTTCAGGCTGGTGGGACGGCTCACCGCAAACGCTCACCGCCGATTACATTCACGAAGGCGCCACCGGCTGCTCCGGCCATGTCTACGAGCCGTTCCTGGAATTCAACCCGCACCCCGACCTGCTCTTTCCAGCCTATCTCCACGGCCGCAATCTGGCCGAGAGCTACTATATTGCGATGCCCGGCCTGAGCTGGCAGAATATCGTGGTGGGCGATCCGCTCTGCAAGCTGCAGTAAGCTGGGGCCATTTCAATTGGGAGCCCTCGTGGCGCACGCCCCCGGCGTGCCGTGTCGGCACTCTGCCGACACCGGCGAGCGAAGCTCGCCGAAGAGCGGGTTCTGGAGAACCCGCGCAGGCCTGGGGGCCTGCCGCACTAAAAGGCCAATCTCCACCGGCGAGTTACGCTCGCCTGACGCGGCGAGCTACGCTCGCCTAAGCCGGCTGACAGCCGGCTGCGGGCAGAATTGCCCGCCCTCCAGTGCCGCTCGCCCGCCGGGTCCGGAAAGTTATATACTCAATCCTCGTCACCCTGGAGTGAACTATGGACTTGAACCCCACCCCGCAAGAGCGGCAATTCCGCGAAGAACTGCGCGCCTGGCTGGAGGCGCACGCGCCCCGCGATTGGGAGGCGCGCCAATCCGCCACCGACAGCATGGAAGCCCGCTTCGCCTTTCTTCGCGACTGGCAGCGCCAGGTCTATGAAGGCGGTTGGGCCGGCCTGTCCTGGCCCAAAGCGTACGGCGGGCGCGGGGCGACCCTCATGGAGAAAGCCATCTTCACCGAAGAACTGGCTCGCATCGGAGCGCCTCCCTTGCCCGGCATTCTGGGTCTCGAACTGGTGGGCCCCACCATCGTCGCCTTCGGCAGCGAAGCGCAGAAGCAGCGCTATCTCGCCAAAATCCTCAGCGGCGAGGAGATCTGGTGCCAGGGCTTCTCCGAGCCCAACGCCGGCTCCGACCTGGCCGCCCTGCGCACCGAAGCCACCCTCGATGGCGGCCACTTCGTGGTGACCGGCCAAAAGGTCTGGACCAGTTACGGCTGGGCCTCCGACTGGTGCGAGTTGGTGGTCCGCACCGACGCCGCCGCCGAAAAACATAAAGGACTCACCGTGTTGTTGGTGGACATGCACTCGCCCGGCGTGGAAGTGCGCCCGCTGCGCCAGATGACCGGCGAAACCGAATTCAACGAGTTGTTCTTCGAAAACGTGCGCGTGCCCGTCGCCAATGTGGTGGGCCGCGTCAACGACGGCTGGAATGTGGCCCTCGGCACCCTGATGCACGAGCGCGCGCTGCTGGGCGCCGGCCTGCAAATCACCTTCAAACGCCAGTTCGCGCGCCTGGTGGAGTTGGCGCGCAGCATCGAGCGCAACGGACGACCCGCCGCCCAAGACCCCGTCATCCGCCAGAAGCTGGCGCAGTGCTACGCCGAAATCGAAATCATGCGGCTCAACCAGATGCGCGCCATCAGCCGCGTGATGGAAACCGGCAAGCCCGGCCCGGAGGGATCCATTCAGAAGATCTTCTGGAGTGAGCTGAATCAGCGCTTCCAACAAATCGCCATGGAGTTGCTCGGACCCTACGGCCAACTAACGCGCGGCTCCGAATTTGCCTTCGACGACGGCCAGTGGGCGTACACCTGGTTGCGCGCGCGCGGCAACACGATCGAAGCCGGCACTTCGGAGATCCAGCGCAACATCGTGGGTCATTTCGTACTGGGATTGCCCAAGAGCTACTGAGGAGCCCGCCGAGGAAAAGCCCATGCAATTCGGACTCACTGAAACCCAACAAGTATTGAAGAATTCGGCGCGCGAGTTTTTCTCGGCCGAATGCCCCATCGCCGAGGTGCGCCGGCTGATGGAAACCGCTGCCGCCTACGACCCGGCGCTCTGGCAGAAGATGGCGCACCAGGGCTGGACCGGCATCATATTCGACGAAGAGTATGGCGGCCTCGGCCTGGGCCTCGTCGAGATGGCGGTGGCGCTCGAAGAAATGGGTCGCGCCCTGCTGCCGGGGCCATATCTTTCCACGGTGCTGTTGGCCGGCGTAGCCATCGACGCGGGAGGCAATCCCGCCCAGAAAAAGAAGTACCTTTCGCGCATCTCGATGGGCGAAGCGCGCGCCACGCTGGCTCTGATCGAGTCCTCCGCGAGTTGGGAGCCGGACGCCGTCCAACTCGCCGCGGAGCCTACGCCGGAGGGCTTCGCACTGAACGGACGGAAAATGTTCGTACCGGACGCCGCCGCCGCGGATTTCCTGGTGTGCGCGGCACGCCGCGGCGCCGACCTGGGCCTGTTCATCGTGCCGCGAACCGCCCGCGGCTTAACCGTTTCTCCGCTCCCGGCCATCGACGAAACGCGCAAGCTATACCAAGTCGTGTTTGAAGACGTGCCGGTGGCCGAGGAAGATTTCCTGGCCATCGGCGATTCCGCGCGCGATGCCCTCGATCGCGCTCTGGCCGTCGCCACGGTAGCGCTGGCGGCGGAGATGGTGGGCGGCATGCAGCGCGTCATGGAAATCGCGGTCGAGTATGCCAAGGCGCGCAAACAATTCGGCAAGCCTATCGGGCAGTTCCAGGCGGTGCAGCATCTGTGCGCCGACATGCTGCTGCTCACCGAAAGCTCGCGGTCGGCGGCCTACTACGCGGCTTGGGCTTTGCAGGAGCGCGCGCCCGAAGCCGATGCGGCGGTCTCCATCGCCAAGGCTTATGCCAGCGATGCGTATCGCGAAGTGGGCAACCGCGGCATTCAGGTGCAGGGCGGCATGGGCTTCACCTGGGAGAATAACGTTCATCTGTATTACAAGCGGGCCAAGGCGTCCGAGCTGATGTTCGGCGACGCCACTTATCATCGCGAACGCATCGCGCACCTTGTAATGGACACACTATGACCACACTTAAACAACTATTCGATCTTTCAGGCCAAGTGGCCCTGGTAACCGGAGGCTCGCGCGGCCTCGGCGAGGAGATTGCCGAAGGGCTCGCCGAAGCGGGCGCATCGCTGATGCTGCTGGCGCGCCGCGAGCAGTGGCTCACCCCCACGGTGGACGCCATGAAGCAGCGCGGATTCCGCTGCGAAGGCGCGATCTGCGATGTCTCGAAGCCCGCCGAAATCGACGCCGTCGTGCAGGCGACCCTGCGCACATTCGGCCAGATCGATATCCTGGTGAATAACGCCGGCGTCACCTGGGGCGCGCCAGCCGAGTCCATGCCTTTCGACAAATGGCAGCAGGTGCTCGACGTGAATCTCACCGGCGCGTTCCTTTTCTCGCAAGCCTGCGGACGCGAGATGATCAAGCGCAAATACGGGCGCATCGTTAATGTCGCGTCGATCGCCGGCTTGAAAAGCTCCATGCCTAAGGGGATTCACTACGCCGGCTACGCGTCGTCGAAGGCCGGATTGCTGGGCCTCACGCGCGAACTGGCCGCCCAGTGGGCGCCGCACAACATCCGCGTGAACGCCATAGCGCCGGGCTTCTTCCCTTCGCGCATGACGGAGAAGGTGCTGGAAGCCGCGCAGCCGTATATCGAGTCCGGCATTCCGATGGCGCGCGTGGGCCGGCCCGGCGAGTTGAAGGGAGCCGCGGTATTCCTGGCGGCGCCGGCGTCGGATTACATCACCGGGCAGACCATTATTGTCGATGGCGGCGCGACGATTGTGTGAAGGGTTGGCGGATGGCGCCACCAGTCGCCAACGCCGATATGACCGGATGAAACGATCGACAGCTTCCGACGCCACTAAGCCGATCTCTGCGTTCCTCTACCTCGCGGCATTTTAATTAAGCGCTCAAGGACAGTGTCATAGGCCGGTTCAGAAGCTTCGTCACATTCGGGTACGACAGTGAGGGGCGATCGCGGGGTGGGCCGCCAGTTCCTGGGCCCGCCGCGGTAGTGTCGATACGCGCGATCCGTTCCGCATCTTCCGGCAGTTTAACTTCCCGCGGAGTGATCGCTGATTGCCTTTTCGTGAGAAATTAGCAATTGGCCCGGCGGTCGGACGGCACCAGCACCCGCCGGAATACCTGGCTCACTTCGGCTATCTTCCATGGCTTCGGAATCACATCGTCAAAGCCGTACTTCCGAAAATCCGCAATGACCGGTGCGTCGGAGTAGCCGCTGGATACGATCAGCTTCAGAGCGGGGTCCAACTCCTTCAGTTTGGCCGCCGCTTCAACGCCTCCCATTCCACCTCTTACGGTCAAGTCCAGCAGGACCGCATCGAAACCGCGGCCGCAAGCCTTCGCGTTCTCACATAGCGCAATCGCTTCGGCTCCGTCCCGGGCCGTTTCCACCTGGTACCCGAGCTTTTTCAGAACCGCTTCCAATAGCTTCCGCAGGGCCGCTTCGTCGTCCATCACCAGTAGTCTTTCCGTGCCGGACTGCATACCGGCGGCCGGGGGAGCCTGAAACGCCGGCCTCTCTGGCGACGCCGGTAGATCGATAGTAAATATCGTTCCGCGGCCGGGTTCCGACTCTACGGAAAGACTACCGCTGTGCTTCGCGACGATGGCATATGCCGTCGCCAGGCCCAGGCCACTGCCGCCGGGTTTCGTAGTGTAGTATGGATCGAAGATACGCGTCAGGACATCGGCGGGTATTCCGCACCCGTAATCCCGAATCGAAATCCTCACCCAAGTGCCGGCTCCGGGAGCGTCCTTGACGACCGTGTTTGCCGCGCGGACCTCGATGATGCCGCCTTCCGGCATCGCTTGCCGTGCATTCAGGAGGATGTTATGCAGCACCTGCCCGATCTGGCCCGCGTCGACCTCGGCAAACCGGAGATCCTCCGCGATGTTCACTTCAATGCTGGTCTGCGCGCCCGCGCGCGCCAGATGGACGGCATCCATCACGAGGCCGGCCATGGAAACCAACCGGCGCACTGGGGCGCCGCCTTTGGCGAAGGTCAACAATTGAGAGGACAGAAATGTCGCCCGCTGGCAGGCGCTGGCAGTCTGGTCCAGGATCGCCTGCACCGGTTCGTCCGGACTCAGCCGCAGCTTGGCCATCTCGATATTGCCTTGCACCACCGTCAGGAAATTGTTGAAGTCGTGCGCGATGCCGCCCGCCATGACTCCGAGCGATTCGAGTTTGCGCGCCCGCAGCAACTGCTCTTCTACCTGTTCGCGCTGCGCGATCTCCGCGCGCAGTTGCTCCGCGGAACGGTGCAGTTCGGCCGTGCGCTCCAGCACCCGAACCTCCAGTTGCTGGTTCAGAGCTTCGGCGTGTCCCTTGGCAGCCCGCAGGTCCTCCACAAGATCCTGGTTTTCGAACTGCAGGCTTAGCGATGAGCGGATGGTCAGATGGATTCTCGCGGTCGTGATCAGAGTGGCGAGCGTGAATAGAATGGCCAGCAATCCCATGGCAAGGTGGGCCTCATCGCCCTGAACCACCAGACGCACTACGGGCGCGAGGCCCGTCGGGAGGATGAACGCCAGGAAAGCCGCGGGCCAGGGCGCCAGCAGAGAGGCTGCGCCAAGCATCATCCCGCCCTGAATGAAGAAGAGAAAAACCTGATTCGCGAGATGGGCTTCCGGGTAGAGCAGGATACCCGCGGCTCCCCAACCGGCTCCCGCCAAGCCCGCGCCAATGGCGAACGCAGTGCCCCACGCGGCCGCCTTCGGCTGCGACGGCTTAGTGCGCCAGAAGCGCTGTCCCAGTGTGAACCGCGCCACCGATACCAAGAACATGTACAAGCACCACCCAAGAATGACAGTGTGTGCAACCACACTCCACTGCAGGCGCCCTAAGATTGGCGTGGCGACTAGAGTGACCGCAATCCCCACGTTGGAATTGCCGTAGAGCAGCCGAACCTGCGTGGCTAGAATTTGTAGCCTTCTGGATTCCCGCCGGGCGGGCGCTGCGTCGGCAGGTGAGGAGGTCGGGGTCATCGCAGACACTAGTCCTGGCGCGGTTCCTCACATTATCACAGAATTACGGCTGAACCGATGGTTCCGAAAAGATTCGGCGCGAGGACATCGGTTACAGCGCCTTCACCGGTCTCACGCCCCCGGCGTGCCTGGCGAGCATAGCTCGCCCCGGCGGGCTAAAGTCCGCGGCGGCGCATGGCGCCGCCCCACAGGCTCTCCAGAGAACCATCGTGCAAGTCAATGATCTAGCGGGACTAACGTCCCGCTAGGCGAGCTACGCTCGCCTCTGGAGATTGGCCATTTGACAGGCCTCGTGGGGCGGCGCCATGCGCCGCCAAGTCGGCCTTTCAGGCCGGCGTTAGAGGTTAGGCGAGCTACGCTCGCCGAAGAGCGGGTTCTGGAGAACCCGCGCAGGCCTGGAGGCCTGCCCCACCAAAAGGCCAATCTCCAGTGGCGAGCATAGCTCGCCCTCGGGCGGGTCTGGAGACCCGCCGCAGGTGTAGACGCCTGCCCCACCAAATGGCCAATCTCCAGCGCACGCGTCAGCTACCAGCGGAAGTGGCGATACGGGTCGTCCCACTCTTCCGGCACATCCAGGTAAAGACCCTCCAGCCAGCGTTTCTCGCCGGCGCCGGCGGGGTTCGCGAAGCGCGCCAGCAACGGCGTCCCACCCGCCGCCCCCATGTTCGCCAACAATCGCGCGGTGAGGCATGCCACGCGCCGAAACGTGCGCTTCACGTTCATCTTCCCGCCGGAGTAGTCGAATTGCCATGGCGCCAGTTGCGAGAATACGACGTTCGCGCCATCCGCCCTGGCCAGCACGCCGTTCCCAACCACCGTGGCGCCCGCGGCCACCAGCGGCAGCGTGCGGGGGTCGCGGTTATGCACCTCCGCCGGCGATATCCCGGCGAAGGGCGAGTCCGCGCCGAACGGCTCGAAATATGCTGCGATGTGCTCCTTTGGCACCATCTCCACCTTTAGCGGCAGCAGGGCATCTGCGTCTTCCTGTGCCAAGCCGATCGCCAGCACCGGGCCGCCATTCCGGAGCCAGTCCGCCACCGCCGCCGCACTCGCTTTCAGCTCCCGGCCGGCGCTAGGCCCAGCGACCAACAGAAGGCCCGCGGCCAATTCCCCGCCTCGGTAGATTTCGGATGCCACGCCCGCCGCCTGCAGGTAGCGCATGCCGGCCGGATCGCCCGCGTAAACCGCCTGGCGGCTGGCTCCCGCCTTCCAGTCTGCCGCATACTCCAGAATGTTATGTGTCAGCGCGACCGCCGCCGGGTCCGTCTCGGTCCGCCCGCTCACGTCCATCTGGCAGAAAAGCACCATTCCCTTGCCTTCGCGGTACTCCAGCAGCGGGCTGTATTGCAGGCTGTAGCCGCAGTCGAGAACCGGCAGAAAATCGCCGCACGCGGGCTTCTCGATCAGCGCCGAGGCCACGCTGCCGCGGTTCCCGCAGCGCCACAGCCGCGTCACGGGAATCCCACACCATTTCACCGTGGGCGCGCCGTTGAATTGCTTGGCGAGTTCATAGCTCAGCCGCGGCGGCAGGATGGTCGCCGCACCGCGCCAGTCCCGCAGGTGCTCATCGCCAATGCCCGCCAGCAGCGGATGGCCAGGCACCCGCCGAAACACCCAGCGCATGCCATACTCGGCCACACGGAAGCCGAACCGTTTCTCCAACACGTCGCCCGACTGCTCGAATACGATCACCTTCAGGCCGTCGCGGACCCGCGCGATGTCCGGCCCCGGTCCGCCGGCTGTGAGCGCGCCTTTGCCGATAATCAGGGTGTCGTAGGCGGCCAAGTCCGCCCCCGCACTCACCGGCGCGCATCGTACGCCGATCGCCTCCAGTAATTTCGCGCTATCGCCCTGGGGGTCCATCAGCGCGATGTCGGCGCCCGCCCGCGCGGCTGCCGGACGCGCCAGCACGTGGACGGGCAGGCTATCTTCCTGCGTTTCACCGTTGCCGAAATCGACTCGCGCGCGCAATTCGTAACGTCCCGGCGTAGCGTCCTCCGGCAGTTCGAACCTCAGCGGAATGCGCTGCTGTTTCCCGGTGGGCAGGGTGATCTTCGCGCTGCCGCGCGCACCGGGCAGGCCGCACGACCATGCGCACTCGCCGCTCACAGGCCGCCGCGAGTTGTTGATCGCGATCACTTGCTTTTCCACCACTTCTCCCGGCAGGAAGTTGTGATCTTTGCCGGTGAACGCCGTCGGCTTGCCGGCCAGGTACGCCAACAGCGGCATGTTGTTCCGGTACAGTGCTTGCCCCGCGGCCGTGGCCACGGCGGCCGATCGCCGGAATGCCAGCTTGTCCTTCACTTGCCGCTCCTGCGTGTAAGCCGGCCGCGGCCCGGGCCGCTGGAGCGTGTCCCAATCGATCGCCAACCCAAGATCTGGCTCCCTCTCGTATGCCTCCGGTTTCCAATACGCGCCGTATTCCCAAGGCGAAGTTGCCGACACGCCCCACGTGCGGAACGCCCGGAAGTTATCCGCCAGGTACCTCGCCACCACGCCGAAGCGCTCGTCGAACACCTGCGAATTGAGGCTATACGGATAATCCCAACGCTTCCACGCGCGGCCCTTTCGAAACTGCTCCGCCTCCCAACGCAAGTTGACTTTCTCCGCATCGGCGATGTCGTACGCGCGGTCTCCCAGAAACTGCGCGTTCCATTCGGCTACGCAAAATTCCCACGGCGCCACCGCGTCGCCGAATTCCCGCTTGCCCTTGTACCACCCGCGGTACATCGCCCAATCCCAGAGGAAGGGCACACTGTACTCGCAGGTGAAGACCGGTTTCACTCCCATCGCGGCCCAGTGCTCGAACCACTCGGACATCTCCTGGGCCGGCGCCCAGTTCGCATAGAAGTTAATCGCGTGCATCGAGCCCAGGTTGCCCGAGGCGTGGTGGTATACGAAACGGCTGGGGTCCAGACGCCTGATGATTTCTTCCGCCCGCAGCGCCCGCGACACGTTCCGCACCGCCCACGCATCGCGCGGGTCTTGTATCCCGTCGATCATGTCCGGGTTCATGTCTTCGCTGTATCCGGTCGAGTTGTGGCTGGTCGAGTAGCACACCACGGCAGCGTGATTCTGCGCCACCCGGACATAGAACTCCGCGTGCCGCGCGTAGCCGTTGCCCGCATCGGCGTCCGGCGCCTCCCAATCGTAATGGCCGAAATGCGGCTGTGAGAACGAGACCAGCATGCCTTCGTCGTCGGCGGCCCGCAGTACCTCTTCGAAGCTGATGTGCGCGCCGGGTTCGCAGCCGTAGTTGTGGGTGTAAACGAAGTTGATCCCGAAGCTCTTGAAGCGCTGCAAGGTCGCGCGCGTGCCATCGTAGCTGGCCGATAGCGGGCCGATCTGGGCATTATCGAGCGGGATCGCCGAAAGATAAATCCTGGTGCCGTTCAGGTAGAAGTCCCGCCCCTCGATCCAAAACTCGCGAAATCCGAACTTCACCGGCAGCGCCTCGTCGAGCACCGCGGAGCGCACGTCCGCGAGCGATACGCGCAGGACGTACTGGTTGGGCGCATCCGTATCCCAGAGCTTTGCCGGACGCCAGTGCTCCGTGATAGCAATGCGGCCGTTCGTCAGGTCCGCCACCCCGAACGGGCGGCTCGTAAAGCGCTCCACCTCGTGCGCACCGTCGTGGATTACGGCGCGCAGCATGTATTGCCCCCGCGGGTCCAATCCGGCGAGCGCCGCTTCGAAGGTGACTTGCCAGCGGCGTACCGAAGTTTCCACCTTCACATCGGCGATGCGCGCCCCGGCGGGCGCGCTCTCCAGGTACACGTCGCCGCACAGCCCCCGCCGCGCCACCCGGCCCTCTACCAGCTTGGCGGTTGCCGTGTTGCTGTACGAGAGCATTACGCCATTCAGCGGCAGCGCCATCACCAGCATGCTCAGGGTCTGCTTCCGGCCGGGGTGGCACAACGCCGTCAGGTCGATCTCCCCCGCGGGGTAGCGCATCTCGCCCGCCTGCTTGCCGTCCAGGTATACGGACGCGTAGGAATTAAGGTAGGCCGTATTCAATGCGATGCGGCGGCCGTTCCACTCCCGCGGCACGGTCACTTCCCGCTGCTGCCATGCCGCCGTCACGCCGGCCAGCTCCTTTCCGGCCCAATCGCGAGGCGGGAAGAATACCGTCTGGGCCTCCCGCTGGGGGGCTCCGCCGGGCCAGGGTTCCGGTACCCGGAGGTATCCCCAACCGCCGTCCGGCGCCGCTTCCGCATCGCTCCCGGCGGGCTGCCAGCGCCACAACCCATTGATGCATAGCCGTTCGCGCGTCGGCGTCGATTCGCGGTACGCCTTCTCCAGGTCCCAGACCGCCTTCACGCCTGGCGGCAGTCCGCGTCCCTCGGCTGGGGCGGCTATTTGCGGCGGTGCGGCACAGGCGGGCGCTCCCAGGACGAACAAGGCATCTCTGCGGGAAATCTTGCGCATTGTTCCGGCATGCCCTTCCGTTGGCGGCTTAAGTCTTCAACAGCGCCGCCAGGTCTCCCACGGCCACCCGCAGCCCCACGTAGAAAATCCCGAACAGCGCATACGCGGCGCTCACTTCGTCGAAGCGCATCTCGTAAATCAATTTCTTGAAGACCAGCGGATCGTCGGCGAACAGATCCACGCCCCATTCCCAATCGTCGAAGCCGATGGAGCCGGTGATGATCTGCTGCACGTCGCCGGCGTAGCGGCGGCCCACCAGGCCGTGCTCGCGCATCATGCGCTTTCGCTCGTCCATGGGAACCTGGTACCAGTTCACGGTCTCGCCGCGGCGGCGGTCCATGGGATAGAAGCAGATGTATTTGCGGTCCGGAATGGCCGGCCACAAGCGAGGCGCCATGGCCTGCCGCTGGCGCACGAGTTGCGATTCGATTTCCTGGTTCCACTCCGCGGAATGCGGTTCGATGCCGCGCTTGGCCAAGCTGCCATACAGTTCAAGCGTGGAGTCGTACAAACCCAGCTCGACCATTGAAAGATACGACGAGGTGGGCTCCAGGAATTCCGAGAGCCGCAGGCGGGCCAGCGCGATTTCCGTTTGGTTCAAGGCCTCGAAACTCTTCCGGAAATGGAGGAACATTAAATCGCCTTTGTGGCCGATGAGGGAGTAGACGGCGGTCTGGTCCATATTTCCTAGAGCGGCTACGGCTTCTTCCAGAGCCTCGTCCCGCTGGGCCGGCGCGAGGGCTTTCCAGGCTGTCCAGCGGAATCGCATCATCTGGTGCAGGACACTGGACCCTTCGAGGGTCAGCGGAACGGCAGGTAAAGAGGTCATCGCCCTTTATTTTGGCACATGGGCGGATTG
>Ga0187871_10000053_pt1 | contig 95164 bp, 79 predicted proteins | sample June2016WEW_16_1_FD_132988 | JGI IMG/M metagenome (GOLD analysis project Ga0187871, IMG submission 132988) | Peatland microbial communities from SPRUCE experiment site at the Marcell Experimental Forest, Minnesota, USA - June2016WEW_16_10 | ecosystem: Environmental > Terrestrial > Soil >...
TGCCGCCGGAATTGAGATTGAAGGTGTTTTGCAGTGTCGCCAGATAATTCGTGTCGTTATTGGCCATGATGTCGTATTCCAACGCGTCCACGCAATTGGCCGCGTTCCACCAGCCGGTCGTGTCCCAGAGGCCTTTTTTGTTGTAATAATGCTGCAACACGACGGTTGCGGCGTGGGTATCGGCATTGAAATCGCCGTTCGCCCCAAATACACCGGCAACATTGAAAATACAACCAGCCAGCATGATGGTGGCAACCCGGCTGACATGATGTTTGGCCCGCATTTTGAGAGTGGAATTTTTTTCCTTCACTGTTAGACCTCGCAAATCCCGATCACTTCGAAATTCAGCTTTCACCTATCTGCCTCCCATTCTGTTTGATGCTTCTCCTGCCGGAAGCGCCTCGGTTGGATCATCCAGCGTGATCCCCAGTTTCTCCTGCATCTGCTCCAGCGCCAGGCATTTGCGCCAATACCCGCAAGCAGCCAGTTGGAGCCGAAGTCAATAAGAATGCCGAAGACGATATTGAACTGGAACATTCCGGCCAGCCGCCCGCGCCAGGCTGGCGGCGCAATTTCCGCGATATACAAAGGAGCGACGACAGTGGAGATGCCGATGCCCAGACTGCCGATGAAACGTGCTGCGATGAACGACCACACTCCGGTCGAAAACGCGCAGCCCACCGCTGAAATCAGGTACAACACGCCAATCGTCAGCAGGGTCTTCTTCCGTCCGAAACGGTCCGTGGGCCAGCCGCCCAGCAGCGCCCCAAGCACAGTGCCGTACAGGGCCGAGGCCATGGCAAATCCCTGCATGCCAGCGCTCAATCCCCAGAGCGACTGAATTGTTTGCTCGGCTCCTGAGATGACAACCGTGTCAAAACCAAATAGAAATCCAGCAAGCGCGGATGTAACGGACCAGAATAAAATGCGGGCTTTCATTGGGGTGTTGTTTGGTCTACGTAACTCTATATTGTGAAAGTGGCAATTGTTTCCCGTTTTTCACACTGACCTCTCGCAAGGGATTTCTTAATTGATTGTCCGGTTTCCGACATTATGTTCTCTTACAACCGGTTAAGCCAGTAAAACCGGATTACTCCACCGTCACGCTCTTGGCCAGGTTGCGCGGCTTGTCCACATCGCAACCGCGCGCGACGGCGATGTGATACGCGAACAGTTGCAACGGCACCGCGGCCAGAATCGGATAAACCGGTTCCAGCGCCTTGGGCAGGTAAACCACGTCGTCGGCCACCTTCCCAATTTGTTTGTCGCCTTCGGTGGCCAACGCGATGATGGGACCTTTGCGCGCGCGAATCATCGCCAGGTTCGCCATCGTCTTGTCGTACATCGAATCCTGCGGCACCACAAAAACCGTCGGCGTCTTCGGGTCGATCAACGCAATCGGACCGTGCTTCATTTCCGCCGCCGAATAACCCTCGGCGTGGATGTAGGAAATTTCCTTCAGCTTGAGCGCGCCTTCCAGCGCAATTGGGAACGTGTAACCGCGGCCCAGGAAAAAGAAATCCTCGGCCTTGTGGTATTTTTTTGCGAGTTTCTTGAACGCGGCGTTTTGGGCGAGGATGGCTTCAAGCTGTTGGGGCACGGTTTCCAGTGCGTGCAGGATTTCCCGCGCGCGGTGCGCCGACAGCAGCCGCGTCCGACCCAGGTGCACGGCGAGCAATGACAAAACCGTCAAGGTGGAGACAAACGCCTTGGTGGAGGCGACGCCGATTTCCGGGCCGGCGTGCATGTAAATGCCACCGTCGGATTCGCGCGCGATGGTGCTGCCGACGACGTTGACGATGGCGAGCGCGCGATGGCCGCGGCGCTTGGCCTCGCGCAACGCGGCCAGCGTGTCGGCGGTCTCGCCGGATTGCGAGATGACCAGCAGCACCGTGTCGCGTTCGAGCGGTGCGTTGCGGTAACAGAATTCGTGCGCGAACTCGACCTCCACCGGGATTTGCGCGAGTTCCTCGATCAAATACTCGCCCACCAGCGCCGCGTGCCAGCTCGTGCCGCTGGCGGCGATGACGATGCGTTCCACGGAGCGCAATTGTGCGGCTGTCAGGTTCAACCCGCCGAATTTGGCGGTGGCGCCTTCCTTGTCCACGCGCCCGCGCAGGGCGTTTTCCACGGTGCGCGGCTGCTCGAAAATTTCCTTGAGCATGAAGTGCTCGTATTTTCCGCGCACGGCGTCTTCCTGGCTGAATTCCAGGTTGCTGATCTGGACGTTGGCCGTGTCGGCGCCAAGATTGATAACATCAAAACGCTCGGGCGTGATCGTGGCCACGTCGTAATCGTTGAGATAAACGACTTTTTTCGTGTGCGCGGCTCCGACAAAGGCGTTGGCGTCGCTGGCCAGGAAATTTTCGCCTTTGCCGATGCCGATGATCAGCGGCGAACCGCGCCGGGCGCCGATGATGGTGTCGGGCTGGTCGGCGCAAACCACGGCGAGGCCGTAGGTGCCGATGACCTCGCGGAGTGCATCACAAACGGCCAGGGTCAACGGGTTGGAACCGGGAGCGCCGGCATCCTGCCGGCGTGCTGGATTTTTGCCGCCGGACAAATTCGCCGGCGGGACGCCGGCGCTCCCGGATTTCCGTTTTTCATAGTAATCGCCGATCAGATGCGCGAGCACTTCGGTATCGGTGGCGGAGCGGAATTTGTGTCCGGCCTTGAGTAACTTGTCCCGGAGCGCGTCGTAATTTTCGATGACGCCGTTGTGGACGATGGCAATTTTACCGGATTGATCGAGATGCGGATGGGAATTGCCGTCGGACGGCGGCCCGTGCGTGGCCCAGCGCGTGTGGGCGATGCCGAGGTTTCCCGCGACCGGTTCGGATTTCAACAGCCGCGCCAGGCCGTCGTCAATCCGGCCCTTTTTCTTGCGCAAAAGCAGATCGCCATCTGCCACCACGGCGATGCCCGCGCTGTCATAACCGCGATATTCCAGCCGCCGCAATCCTTCCAGCAGGATGGGCGAGACCGCTTTCTTGCCGACGTATCCAATGATGCCGCACATAGTTTTTATCCGCAGATTGCGCTGATTTCACAGATTTTTCTTCATTATTTCGAAATAAAATCTGCGTCTGTCTGCGTAATCTGCGGATTTATTTCGTTATTTAGAATTCAAAATCCAATCTGCCGCTTGGTTCAAATCATCCACAATTACCGCGCGCGTCAGCTGGCCCGGTTCCGTCCGTTCCAACTCCGCGCCGTAACCCGTGCGCACGAGGATGCTCTTTTTCACGTCCGCATTCCAGCCGCATTCCAGATCGCTCAGCTTGTCGCCAATCATGAAGCTGTCCGCCAGATCCAGGCCGAATTCGTCCCGCGCGTCGAACAGGAACTGAGGCGACGGTTTGCGGCCATGGCTCGGTTCATCGGGTTTTTCCGGCGCGATGTAAATTTTCTCGAAGCGCACGCCGCTGCGCGCCAGCTCAAGGCCAAGATGCTGGTTGACGTTATCCACGTCGGCAAGCGTGAAGTAGCCGCGCCCGATGCCGGACTGGTTCGAGACGATGAACAGCCGGAAGCCCGCGTTGCCGAGCCGCTTCAGGCCGGCGGGCGTGGCGGGCAGGATGTTCACGTCCTCCGGCCGGTGCAGATAATTTTTTTCCGCGATCAGCGTGCCGTCGCGGTCGAGAAAAACGGCCCGGTTCATTCCGGCAAATTGTGGTTGGAATATGGCAAGAATGGAATTGAATTTTTTGCCGGCCCCGAGCACCCTGTCCTGGTTTCCGTTTTTTAGTCAATTTTAATCAACCATCACAACATTCACATGAGCAGAGGCAGATTGGGCATATTGGTCGGTGGCGGACCGGCGCCGGGCATCAACGGCGTCATCGCGGCGGCCACCATTGAAGGCATCAACCAGGGTTATGAAGTCATCGGTTTTTACGACGGCTTCAAATGGCTTGCGGCGGGCGAGGCGCAGCATTGCCGGCCGCTGGCGATTCGCGACGTGACAGGCATCCATCTGCGCGGCGGCTCGATTCTCGGTACCTCGCGCACCAACCCGACCAAGTCCGAAACCAGCATGCAGAATGTGTTCAAGGTGTTCGAACAACTGGGCATCACCACGCTGGTGACGATTGGCGGCGATGACACGGCGTTTTCCGCCAGCCAGGTGGCCAAGCGCAGCAATGGTAAAATTCACGTCGCCCACGTGCCCAAGACGATTGACAACGACCTGCCGCTGCCCGGCTCGACGCCGACGTTCGGTTTCGAGACCGCGCGGCACTATGGCGTGCACATTGTGCGCAATCTGGCCGAGGATGCCCGCACCACCTCGCGCTGGTACATCATCATCAGCATGGGCCGCGCGGCGGGGCATCTGGCGCTCGGCATCGGCAAGGCGGCTGCCGCCACGCTGGTCATCATCCCCGAGGAATTTCGCAACCGGCAGGTGTCGGTGGATGAAGTCTGCGACATCATCATCGGTTCCATCATCAAACGCCTGGCGGAAGGTTCGCCAAACGGCATCGTCATTCTCGCCGAGGGGCTTATCGAGGCGATGGGCGAACAGGGGTTGATCAAGGCGCTGCCCGAGGGACAACTGGAACGTTTCGGCAAGGTCCTGCGCGACGACCATGGCCACCTGCGGCTGGGTGAGATTGAATTTGGCCGGTTGATGAAGGAGCTGTTGAACCAGCGCCTGGAAAAACTCGGCCTGAAGACGACCTTTATTGACAAGGACCTTGGCTACGAATTGCGTTGCGCCGACCCGGTTCCGTTCGACGCCGAATACACGCGCGACCTCGGCTACGCGGCGGTGAAATTTTTGCTGTCGCCCGAGGCCGCCAAGTACGGCGCCATCATCAGCTTTGTGGACGGCAAGATGAACCCGTTGCCGTTCGAGAAGATGCTCGACCCGAAGACCGGGCGGATGCAGAACCGGAAGGTCAACGTGGAAGGCGAGGCCTTTGAATGCGCCTGCGCCTACATGATCCGGCTCGAACGCGAGGATTTCGAGAATGCCAAGCAGCTCGCCAAATGCGCCGCCGTTGTCAAGCTGACGCCGGAACAGTTCAAGGCGCGCTTTGGCTACCTGGTCGGGTTGAAGTAAAGCCCGCCCAACCCGGAATGACGCAGCCCTGCCGCGGCCGTCCGGGGTTCCGCCACCCGGCGTTGTTTCTGCGTCCTTGCAAGGGAACCCGCGGATTTATACCGTTGCCCCCTGATGAAAACCTTCTTCAAATCTGCATCGGCCCTGTCGGTGAACAAATTTTGCCGGACCTTGTCACGCGGGACCATGCCACTGGGTCTGCTGTTGTCGCCGTTCATGGGAGGAATCGGTGTGGCGGCCGAGACGCCCTTTTACCTCAAGAATGGTGATCGCGTCTGCTTTTACGGCGACAGCATCACCGAACAGCGGTATTACGGCATGGATGTGGCAGCCTACGTCCGCACGCGCTTTCCGGACCTGCACGTAAAATTCGTCAACTCTGGCGTCGGCGGCGACCGTGTCGGTGGCGGTTGGGCAGGGGGGATTGATGAACGGTTGCAACGCGATGTTGTTCCGTTCCAGCCCGACGTCGTCACGATCATGCTCGGCATGAACGATGCGGGATACCGCCCCTTTGACCCGCAGGTTTTCGGCGCCTATACCAACGGCTATGAACATATCATCCTTTCCCTGCAGCAGCAGCTGCCCGGCGTCCGCATTGTTCTCATTGAACCGACGCCGTACGATGACGTGACGTTTCCGCCAAATTTTCCGGGCGGTTACAACGCGGTGCTCCAGCAATACGCGGCCTTTGTCCGCCAACTCGCCGTCGCGCATCACCTGATGTGCGTTGATTTCATGACCCCGCTGCTGGACGTAATGCAAAAAGCCCAGGCGCAGGACCCCCAGGTGGCTCAAGCGGTCATCCCGGGGCGCGTTCATCCATCGGCGCTGGGGGAATTATTGATGGCGCAGGCGTTGCTCAAAGTGTGGAACGCGCCGGCGGTGGTCACTTCGGTGACCATTGACGCGGCCCATGCCATGGTCGTTCAGGCGGACAGCACCACCGTGACGGATGTCGGAACAGCCGCTCAGACCATTTCCTGGACGCAGAAAGATCAGTCGCTGCCGTTTCCGATCCTCGGGTTGCATGAGTCCTGGTGGCAATTTCCACCCACCGAAATGGACGGGGGCTCCCTGACGTTCTTTACGCCGGCTCCCCAGCCAAAGTGGGATTACACGGATGCGGCTTCGGATAAGATCGTGCGCCTCTCCGGATTCTACTCCGCGCTGGATCAGGAACGCCTGAAGGTTCAGGGCCTGACAGCCGGAAATTACGAGCTCAAGATCAATGGCAAACCGGTCGGCAAATTCGACGCGGAACAATTGGATTCCGGAATCAATCTGGCTGAATACGACACGCCCATGCTGGAACAGGCGTATCAAGTCCTGGACCTGGAATGGAAACAGGTGGCTTGGCGCTTTTTCGCCTGGCGCGGCATTCAAACCCAACTGACATTTGACCGGGACGTGGCGGTCCAAAAGGCGGCCGATTCGCTGATTGCCGCCTTGTACGCTCAACAGGATCAGATGGAGGACCAGCAGCACGTGGCCGGCAAGCCACAGCCGGCGCATTACGAACTGGTCCGCCTGACCGAATGAATCAGCCTATCGCCGGTCGCTGCGGGAATCCTTCAACCATCGCCCCGGGCGGTTGATGAATTGCGCGGGCAGCGGCGTTGGACACCGGCTGCAAAAGCCCGGCCGACGGGCGCCGGCGGATCAGTAAAAAAGTTGTGCATGGATGGAACCCCGGGGCTACATTCCGTCATGTTCATTACCGGACTGGGAGCAGCCACGCCGCCATTGCGTTATGCGCAACGCGATTGTTGGGACGTCCTCCAGCGCGCCGAAGCGTTCGCGCGGCTCGCGCCCCGCTCGCGCGCCATTCTCAAAAAAGTGCTCTGTGGCGACAACGGCATTGCCACGCGGCATCTCGCACTCAATCCACTGACGGAGGTGTTCAATCTCACCCCCGACGCGCTCCAGGCGCGTTTCACCCGGCACGCGCCTGCGCTGGCCGCGGAGGCCGCGCAACGCGCGTTGCAGGACGCCGGTTGCGCCCCCGCCGATATTGATGCCGTACTCATCAGCACCTGCACCGGTTACTTGTGCCCGGGGTTGACAAGTTACGTGAGTGAACGGCTCGGTTTGCGCGCGGACGTGTTCACGCTGGATCTGGTCGGGCAGGGTTGCGGCGCGGCGCTGCCCAATCTGCGCACGGCCGAGGCCCTGCTGGCCGCCAAACGCGCCCAAAAAGTTTTGTCTGTCTGCGTCGAGGTCTGCAGCGCGGCGTTTTATCTCGACGATGACCCGGGTGTGCTCATCAGCGCCTGCCTGTTTGGCGACGGTGCGGGCGCCGCCGTGCTGACGCGGAAACCGCAGCCGAACCGCCGGCGCGTCGAATGGAAATTCGGTTCGTCCTGCCTCGCGCCGGATAAACGCGACACCCTGCGGTTCGGTCATAAGAACGGGATGTTGCGGAACATGCTGTCCTTGCAAGTGCCGCAAATTGCCGGCGGTGAAGCCGCCAGACTTTTGGCCGAATCACTCGCCACCGCCGGGGTCAGGCGCGAGCGCGTGGCGGGCTGGGTTTTGCACACCGGCGGACGCGACGTGCTGCTCGCCTTGCGGGACAAACTGGAACTGGCCGAGGCCGATGTTCGCCACAGCGCCGCCGTGCTTCGCGAGTATGGCAATATCAGCAGTCCGACCGTCTTTTTTGTGCTCCGGCGCGCCTTGCATGATGCCGTGCCGGATGGATTGTGGTGGATGTCGTCGTTTGGCGCGGGTTTCAGTTGCCATGGCGCCTTATTGGAGGTGGGATGAATCCGTGGCCGCGCCTGTGCCAGCGCGGCCGGCTTCCGCGTTTTTACAAACACGGCTACCATGAATCGTCTCATCCAGCCTGAATTACTTGACGAATTGCCGCCGGACGACCCGCGCGCCCGGTGGTCCCGCCGCGACCTGCGCCGCGTCAATGCCTGGATGCGCAACCCCTCCATCATGGCGAAGGCGTTGCAAACCGCCGCGAATGGGTCTGCGCCAAAACAAATCATCGATCTCGGCGCGGGCGACGGCCATTTTCTGGTCCGGGTCGCAAAAAAAATCTCTCCCCGCTGGCCGGGTGTGAGGGTGACCCTGCTCGACCACCAGAAGATCGTTGCTTTGCAAACGCTGTCATCCTTCACGTCACTGGGCTGGCGGGCGGAGGCGGAGGCGGCGGACGTTTTCAACTGGTTGCCCGCCGTTGAAGGAATGGACGTCATCGTCGCCAATTTGTTTCTTCATCATTTTGAGGACGCGCAACTGGTGGAATTATTCCGGGCCATCGCCGATCGCGCGCGTTTGTTCGTGGCGATTGAACCGCGCCGCTCGCGCTGGCCGTTATTTTGTTGCCGGCTGCTGTGGGCGATTGGCTGCAATGCCGTGACCCGGCACGACGCGGCCGTGAGCGTGCGCGCGGGATTTTCCGGCAGTGAACTTTCGGCGTTGTGGCCGGTGGACGAAGACTGGCAATTGACCGAGCGCCGCACCGGATTTTTCAGCCATATATTCGTCGCCCGCCGGACGGATTGAAAACATGGCAACAAAACCCATCACGATTGTGGGTGGCGGACTGGCCGGGTTGACGCTCGGCATTGGCCTGCGCCAGCGTGGCGTGCCCGTGACCGTGTGGGAGGCCGGGTACTACCCGCGCCATCGGGTGTGCGGCGAGTTCATCAGCGGGCGCGGCCAGGAAACGCTTTCACGACTCGGCTTGCACGAATTGCTTGAGCGTGCGGGCGCCGCGGCCGCCGGTACCGCGGCCTTTTTTTCGGCATCCCAATCCACCCCGCCGCGGTCCCTGCCGGCCCGCGCCCTTTGCCTTTCGCGCTTCACCTTGGACGAACTGCTCGCAAACGAATTTCAGAAGCTCGGAGGCGAATTACGCATTGGCCAGCGCTGGCCTGCTGTTGGAGTTCACGCTTCAGCGTGTCCCGACAGGCCAAAGCCTGAACTCCAACCCGAAGGCGTCGTACTCGCGACTGGCCGGCGTTTGCAACCTTCCGGAAACGGCTCGCGCTGGTTCGGCCTGAAGGCGCACGCGCGAAATGTGGCATTGACCGCCGACCTGGAAATGCACGTTTCGCCGCGGGGCTACGTCGGCTTGTGCCGGGTGGAGGGCGGCGCGGTGAACGTGTGTGGCTTGTTCCGGCGGCGGGCGGGCGGGGGACAGACACCGCAAAACTGGCGCGAATGGCTGTGCGGCCAGGGCGGTTCGCCGTTGAATCAACGGCTGGCGGCGGCGGAATTCGACGATAACTCGTTTTGCGCGGTGGCCGGAATTTCACTGCGACCGCAACGCGCCGCCGCCCGGGCCGAATGTTGTGTCGGCGACGCCATCACCATGATTCCGCCGGTGACGGGCAACGGGATGTCCATGGCGTTTGAGTCTGCCGGGTTGGCCGTCGAACCGCTGGCTACCTGGAGTCGGGGTGAGGCACCGTGGGTGCGGACGCAGCAAATGCTGGCCCACCGCTGCGACGCCGCGTTTGCACGGCGGCTGGCGTGGGCCAAATGGTTGCAGCGGATGATGCTCACGCCATCGCTGCAAAACGTCCTTGTCCGGTTCGTCGCGCGCAGCGAATGGTTCTGGCAGGCGGCCTTTGAACGGACCCGCTGAATCATTCGAAACCGCGAAATTCGCCGCCGACGCGAAACCAACCGACGCAGGATTTCCCTGGCTGAATTTTGTTTCGTGTATTTCGCGTCTTTGGCGGTTAAGGTTTTTCCGTGAAACCGCTCCGGGATTGCCGGCTGTATGCGTTTGTGGACACGGCTTGCCTGCGGGGCCGCGCGCCGGAGGTTGTGGCGCAACAGCTCTGCCAGGGCGGCGCGGATTTGATCCAGCTCCGCGCCAAAAAATCGTCGCCCGACGAAATCCGCCGCATGGTGGAAAAAATCCTGCCCGTCACCCGTCGCGCGAACGTGGGTCTGGTGATCAATGATCATCCGGAGGTGGCGCGCGAAACCGGCGCGGAATTTTGTCATCTGGGCCAGGAGGATTTTTTTGACTCCGGCCACCAGCGCATTTCCGAGCTCCGAACTCCGAAGTCCTTGCCGCGCCAAAGTGCAGCGGCGGCGGGCGAACTCCGCATTGGCCTGAGCACTCACGCGCCGGAGCAGGCAACGCGCGCCCTGGCGGCGGGCGCGGATTATCTCGCCATCGGACCGGTTTATGCGACGGGCACCAAACCGACGGCCCGGCCGGTGACGCTGGAATATGTCCGCTGGGCGGCGGGGAACGTGGGCGTTCCCTGGTTTGCCATCGGCGGCATCAACCTGGAAAATCTCGGCGACGTGCTGGCGGCGGGCGCGCAACGCGTCTGCGTCGTGTCGGCCATTCTCAATGTGCCGGACGTGGTCAAGGCCTGCGCGGAGTTTCGCCGGCGGCTCGAATGATTTTGGTCACGGACTGCTTTGCGGATTGCCGCGCTGTTGCAGGACCCATTGCATGGCCGCGACCTCGCCATAAATTAAAATCCGTTTCTGAAAGCTGACTTTCTCCGCGTCGCTCAGGCTGGGTTCAACGGCATTAAAGCTTTTATTAAGCTGACTCAGTGTGGCCACTTGTTGATTGAGTTCCTGCAATCTCTGGGCTGGGGTCTCGCCGTCCAAAAAATCGTAACTGGAGTTTGGGTTCAATTGCTCAAGCGTCATTGATTCAATCGCGATGCCCAACCGTTGACTCGTGATGTATTTTCCGCTGGCGCCGTTGTTAAGCTGGCTTCCCAATATCGCTCCCATCTGTGCAAGATTCTCGGCAGAATCAGTGTCACCCACATTCAGTTCCTGCTTTTGCAGGTCTGTTATTTGCGAGGCGAGTTGGTTAATTGTTGTGTATGACATGTCTCTGAACGAAGTGGCAAGCGCGGTTTCGGATGATTCCAACGGCGACTGTCCGCAAAACTGGCACAGTTCCTCGGTGTCCAACTGGGATTCCAAAAAATAATTCTCAAACTCCGGCTTGCCAGTGGCGGTCACCAGGTCTTTGACCGCCGCATCGGGCTGGCCGTTCTGGAAATAGGCCTGGGCGGACAGGTAGTTGGCCAGCGAGTTGCTGGGTGACGACGCCTTGAAGAGGTCCAGCCACTTGCGGCGGTCCTCCGGAAACACATTGCGCGCCAGAACCGCCAGCTCGACCGGCGGGCTGTCCGGGAAGTTGGTGGCTGCCTCCTTCAAATAATTGGTGTCGTTCAGAACATGAAACGCGGCGAGCAGGCTGTCGGCGGAGCGATGGTGCAACGCCAGCCAGGCTTCAACCTTCTGACGCAAACTCTCCGGGGAACCGGTGTCGTTGGCGATGGTCTTTGGCGGCTTGGAGGTGATAATGTTGGTTTGGCGATAGGAGAAATCCCCCTGTGGTTCCAGGATGATGCGCGTGATCTGGTCCCCTTTTTGCGCGTTTAGATTGTAGAAATGAACGATGGTCCAGAGGATGACAACCAACAAGGCCAACGCCAGAAGCCACTTCCTGAGCGACGCGCTTTGCATGGAGCCATGGTAGCCAGTATCCCGGCCGCCGTCACACTTTTTTTCAAACGCAACCGGCGAAAAACATCCGGGTTGAGAAGCATATTTCCGGATAGCCCGCCCATCATTGGGTATAACTTGAACTTGAAAAAATCATTCACGCCGGTTATAGATAATGGGTCGTGCAACAATCAGAGGTCGTTTCCCAAGGTCGGGCTGCGCGCCAAGAGCGCGTCTGGGTTTCTTTCTGGCTGGCTTCCGGTCTTTGGCTGCTGGCGGCCGCCCGGGTTTCCGCCGGAAATTTTTACGCCGGCACCTCGCCCGCGAACGTCCCCTGGCCGGGTGGCATGGTGCCGTATGAATTCACCAACACCCTCACCGCTGCGCAAACCAATACCTACCTCGACAGCCTGCGCGAATGGGAACTCGCCGCGAACGTCAAGTTCGTCCCGCACACCAATCAAACGCGATGGATTCTTTTCTCGTATAACACCAACTTTCTCGATTTCGTGTCCGGTGGCAGTTACAACCCGCAAATGGTCACTGTCTCCAGCCTGAGCCGGGCACAGGTCTGCCACGAGATGGGCCATTCGTTTGGCTTCAATCACGAAAACATCCGGCCCGACGCGACCAATTACATTGCCGTCCTGACCAACAACATTAACGACGAGTCGACCAATATATTTTGGTTCACCGTTGATCCCACGACCGTCACAAACGGGAACTACGATTACGAGTCCGTGATGCATCTCGGCTGGGATTTTGATTCGACCAATCCCGGCGTACTGGCCACGCAACAACCCAAACCGCCCAACTTCCCGCGCTACCAGTTCCGGATGGGCAATTATTGTCTCAGTCCCGGTGACCGCGCGGCGCTGGCTTATCTTTACGGCCCGCCCGCCGTGCCGCTCACCAACGTCGTCACCACCACCGCCGACGTTGGTCCCGGCAGTTTGCGCGCGGCGATTTATTACGCGACCGACCACTCCGGCACGACCATCCGGTTCAACCTCACCACCAATGATCCCGGCTACAGCAACGGTGTTTTCAACATTCATCTCACCGGCTATCTGCCGCCACTGGTGGCGAACGGCACGGTGATGGACGGCTCCACCCAACCGGGCTTTGCGGGCAGGCCGCTCGTCTTCGTGGACGGCTCGCAAATGATTCCCGAAGCCTACGCCCCCGGCGCGGCCACGGGCCTGCTGATTTACTCGTCGAGCAACCAGATCAAGGACATTTCCTTCTCTGACTTCGACTGGAACGGCCTGACGCTGCTTTACGCGGACGCGACCAACAACACCATTTCCGGCTGCTGGTTTGGACTCGACCCCACCGGCACCAACGCCGCACCGAATGCTTACCAGGGCATTCTCGTCGCCAGCGGCGCGGGTGGAAACACCATTGGCGGCACGAATACGCCGGCGCGAAACGTCCTCTCCGGCAATTCGCAGTACGGCATCTTCATCACCGACTCGAACACGACCGGCAATGTCGTTCTCGGTAATTATCTCGGGACTGATTTTTCCGGCAGTAATGCGCTGGCCAACGGGCTGAGCGGCGTGTTCCTTGGCAACAACGCCGGCAGCAACACCATCGGCAGCACCAATCCGGCGGGACGAAACGTCATTTCCGGCAACCTGCAATATGGCGTTTACCTGACCAACACGGCCGGCAACGTCATATCGGGAAATTATCTCGGTGTGAACGCCGGTGGCGAAACCGCCCTCGGCAACGGGTTGAGTGGCGTCGGTCTCTTTGGCGGCACCCAGAACGTCATCGGCGGCACCGGAGCCGGCGCGGGCAATGTGCTCTCGGGTAATGGCAATTATGGCATCGACATCGCCAACCCCCTGGTCACCGGAAATTCGGTCCAGGGCAATCTCATCGGCCTGGATGCCGCCGGCACCAATGGCATCGGCAATGGCATTGGCTATGGCGGCGTGCTCCTGGACAACGGCGCGACCAACAACCTCATCGGCGGGACGGTTGCCGGCGCGCGCAATGTCATTTCCGGCAACAACCCCGCCGGGGTTTTCTTTAATGGCGCCACCACCAGCGGCAACCTGGTTGAGGGAAATTACATTGGCACCGACATCACCGGCACCAATGCGGTTCCCAACAGCCTTGCCGGCGTTTATCTGCCGTTCGGCACCCCGGGGAACATCATCGGCGGGACGATCGCCGGCGCGCGGAATGTCATTTCCGGCAACAACAACTACGGCGTTTATCTGGCCAGCCCGGCGACCAGCAACAACGTGGTCGAGGGAAATTACATCGGTATCAGCCCGGATGGCGCCCATATCGTCGGCAGCACGTTCGCCGGTGTCATTATCTTTGCCGGCGCGCAAAACAACACCATTGGCGGCGCCGTGGCGGGCGCGGGCAATGTCATTTCGGGTTTTTTTGGCTATGGCGTCTATGTTGACAATGTCGGCACCACCGGCAATTGGATTGAAGGCAACGACATCGGGACGGACGCCTCCGGCACCAATGCGTTGCCGAATTCCGTTGGCCTCATTTTTTTCGGCGGCGCCTCCAACAATATCATCGGCCTCAAGCCTGATGGCTCCGGCAGCGGCAATCAGATTGCCTTCAATAATAACGATGGCGTTTGGGTCAGTGACACCAACACGGCCGGGATTGCCATCCGCGGCAATTCCATCTTTGGCAACGGCGGCCTGGGCATTGATCTGCTGAACGGCGCCAATAATCTCCAGACTTATCCCGTCATCACCAATGCCTTTGGCTACGCCTCCACAACGGTTGTTTCCGGCACATTGAACAGCCTGGCGAACAGCACTTTCCTCATTGATGTCTATCGTAACGCCTTGAACAACCCCGGCGCAGGCCAGTTTTACGTCGGGACGGTCAGCACGACCACCGACGGTTCCGGCAATGCTGCGTTCGCCCTCACGGACAATGGCGCCAATTATGCCGGGCAATATTTTACCGCCACCGCGACCTCAGCCGTCGGCGATACGAGCGAATTCAGCGCCGACCTGCTGGCCACCAATGCGCCGTCGGCGCAATTTACCGGGCCGTACCAATCGAGCGCCGGCGGTTTCGCTTTCTCCCTGACCTTGCAGACCAATTTCAGCTATCGCATCCAGGCCGCCACCAACCTGGCGCCTCCCATTACCTGGATCGATCTCACCAATTTCACCCCCGCCAGTTCGCCGCTCTCGTTTACTGACCACTCGGCCACCAATTTTCGCGTGCGTTTCTACCGCGTCGTGTCACCTTGATCCGCCGGCGCCGGCGTTTACTGGTGGTTGCCAGCGCGGGATCATTCGGTCACAATCGAAACATGAAGACGCACACCTTTGCCATTTTGGTTTCGGTTTGCCTTGTCCTCCAGGCCGCGGCGGCGGCGGATGACAAAACGGTCTACAATGTCCGCAGCTATGGCGCTGTGGGCGATGGAACGAACCTGGACAGCCCGGCGATCAACCAGGCGATTCTGGCGGCGGCCGCGGCCGGCGGCGGGACGGTGTCGGTTCCGGCGGGCACGTATCTGTGCGGCAGCATCCGGCTGACCAATAACATTCATTTGTACCTGGACGCCGGCGCGGTCCTGCTCGGCGCGCCGCAGGCGATGAACGCTTATGACCCGACGGAAGCCTGGCAGGGCCAGGCGTATCAGGACGGCGGGCATACGTATTTTCACAACAGCCTCATCTGGGGCGAGAATCTCACCAACGTTTCCATCACCGGCACCGGCATGATCAATGGCGGCGGGCTGGTGCGCGCTGACAAGTTGCTCGACGAGATGTGCGGGTTTGCCAGCTGGAGCCCGACCAACCGCACCCCGCCACTGGCCATGAGCCCTCCACCGGCGCGGCTCGGCAACAAGGCCATCGCGCTCAAGTTGTGCCGCAATGTGCTGGTGCGTGACATCACGATTTTTCACGGCGGCCACTTTGCCATTCTGGTCACGGGGTGTGACAACCTGACCGTGGACAACGTGACGATGGACACCGACCGTGACGGCATTGACATTGACTGTTGCCGCAACACGATGGTTTCCGACTGCCGGATCAATTCGCCCCGGGATGACGGTTTGTGCCTTAAGAGCAGCTTCGCGCTCGGCCGGAACGTCATCACGGAGAATCTGACGATCGTGAATTGCCAGGTCTCCGGCTTTCAGGAAGGCACGCTGCTGGACGGCACGATGAAGCCGGGCCATGGCACCGGCCGGATCAAATTCGGGACCGAGGCCAACGGCGGTTTCCGCAATGTGACCATCGCCAATTGCACTTTCCGCGATTGCTGCGGTCTGGCGCTGGAGGAGGTGGACGGCGGCACGATGGAAAACATTTCCATCAACAATATATCAATGATGGACGTCGTCGACTGCCCCATCTACATCACCACCGGCAGGCGCAATCGCGGTCCGGACGTGACGTCGCCGAGCCGGGCGGCAAACATTTTTATCTCCAATGTGATCGCGACCGGCATCGATCCGATGAGCGGGATTCAATTGGACGGCATGCCCAAAGAACCGCTGGAGAATATCCGCCTGGAAAACATCCATCTGATGTTCAAGGGCGGCGGGACCAAGTCGGATGCGGTGCTCCTGCCCCGGGAACTGGACACGGATTATCCGGAGCCGTCCCGGCTCGGAACCATGCCCGCGTACGGGCTGTATGCGCGGCACGTCCACGGGTTGGAGCTGGCCAACATCACCGTGGATTTCGAGAAGTTCGATTCGCGCCCGCCGATGGCCTGTTTCGATGTGGACGGTCTGGAGATCGACAATTTCAAGGGCCAGGTCATGCGCGGGGTGCCGCCGGCCAAATTTGTCGTGGTGGACAATGTGGTGATCCGGAATTCACCGATCTTCGACAGCATGATGGACAACACGCCCGCGCAATAAAAAATTGGCGCAAACTGATTGCGCCAATTGGAGAGAATCCGATGATGGTAAGCGGCCCTGGGTCCGGTCAACGGATGGACAGGGCGACGTCAATTTGATTGATGGCTTCGGCGATGTGCTTGCTGATGCGCGGTTGGTCTTTGACTTCAGCCGCGCCGAGCACGGTTTCGAGCAGCCCCCGGGCTTCACGCAATTTGTCATCCGAGAGCACCTGCGTTTGCCGGTCTTTGGCGTCGCCGGCCAGATCCATGTCCAGCAACTTTCCCGCCGCCTCAATCTGATGCATGGCCCTTACGCGATGGCCTTTGTAATCGTGATCGCCGGTGGCCAGGATGAGGTAGGCGCTGGTCAGTGCCTGGGATTCCGAAAAGCCGACGACCTGCACAGTCGGGAATTGATTCTGGCTGGTGTCGCCCAACGTTTGTGGCGCGGTGGACGTTGCGGCGCGGAGGTTGATGCCATAGGCCAGAACCGCGGCTAAAACCGCGGATTTCGCGGCTGTGTTCAGATGTTTGGTATTCATAGTATCGTTCTTGACGGAGCGGGAGTCTGGGAAGTTACACGCCAATGTCAATGGGGGAATTCTGGTGGAGCTTTTCCCAAGCCCATTAGGGCTGGCATCTTTGTAGAATGGCAATTCATTAATGGTCAAAGTTCCGTCAGGAGCGACATCTTCGGAATATGCCACCCCGATGGGGCTGGATTTTGGTTTGGGTTTTGTTTCTACAAAGATGCCGCACCTACGGCGCTGCGGGCTTCATAAAGAACCGCACATTTTCAAAAAATCGGCTTCGCTCAAAACCCTGATGCCAAGTTCCTTCGCCTTCTCAAGTTTGGATCCCGCTTCTTCACCGGCCAGAACAAAATCCGTCTTCTTGCTGACGCTGCCGGTCACTTTGCCGCCGAGCGCTTCAATCTTTGCCTTGGCTTCCTCGCGCGTCAGTGTCGGCAGCGTGCCGGTCAGCACAAACGTCTTCCCGGCAAAAACACCTTCCGGTGAGGCAATACTAATCCTCTCGTTGTGCGGCTTGATGCCCAGTTCGCGGATGCGGGCCAGAACTTTCTTTCCGGCGGGCGACGCAAAATAATCCAGTACGCTCGCCGCCGCAACCGGTCCAACCTCCGGCATCCGGGATTTCAAGCCGCCCGCGTCCAAACGCGCTTCAATTGCCGCGATTTCCTGTTTAAGGGCAGCGTCACGCTGCTCACGCGCAGCCTTTTCGGCATCGTTCTTCGGCGGATTTTTACGCGAGCGCGGGCTGATTTCCGCGCGTTCGGCCTCCTTTGCGCCGAGTTCGCGGATGTCGCGCAAAATTTCCGAATCGTTCAGCGCGTCCAGCGATTCATTTGTGGCGGCGAGTTGTTTGGCAGTGGCTTCGCCGACGTCGGTAATGGCCAGCGCTTGAATCCAGCGGGACAGCGGCGCGGTTTTGGCGCGTTGCAGTGCCTCCAGGACCTTGGTTGCGTTTTTCTCGCCGAACACGCGCGGTTCTTCGTCCGTGCCGAGATTCAGTTTGCCCAGCTGCTCCAGTTTCAGGTTGAACAGGTCGAGCGGTTCCTTCACGAGGCCGCGTTCGACGAGCTTTTCGGCCACGATGCCGCCGAGCGACTCAATGTCGAGCGCCTTGCGCTGGGCGAAGTATTCCACGCGCCGGGTCTGTTGCGCCGGGCAGCCGGCCACATTCTGACAGCGCCAGGCGACTTCTTCCTTGTCGCCCGCCGAAACCTTTTCCCGGGCGATGTGGCCGCCGCAGACCGGACATTTGCCGCCGACGTGTTTGAACAAATCAAATTCCTTTGCGCCGGGCGGGCGTTTGGTCTTCACCACCTCGAAAATTTCCGGAATCACCATGCCCGCCTTGCGGATGACCACGGTGTCGCCGATGCGGATGTCCTTGCGCCGGATTTCGTCCTCGTTGTGGAGCGTCGCGCGCGAAATCGTGGAGCCCTGCACAAAGACCGGTTCGAGCTCAGCCACGGGTGTGAGCACACCGGTGCGCCCGACTTGCACGGTGATGGCTTTGAGCACGGTTTCCGCGGGCGTAATCCAGGGGACGGGTTTATGGACGATGGCGTAGCCAGGTGCACGGCTGCGGCCGGGAATTCGCGGCCAGTCGGCAAGTGTGTTGACCTTGAGTACGATACCGTCAATCTCGTACGGCAACTTCCGGCGCAGGTCTTTGTCCTCATTGTAGTGCGCCACCACCTTCTCGCGGTAAATCTTTAAAACCTCCCCGATGCCATCGCAAACCCACCAGAGTTTTTGCGTGGGCAGGCCGAATTGGTCGAGGGCTTCGAGCATTTCGGAATGTTTTTTGAACTCGACGCCGTCCACCGCGCCGGTGGCGTAAAACACGGCGCGTATGGGGCGCTGCGCGACGAGCCGTGGGTCGAGTTGTTTGAGCGTGCCGGCGGTGGCATTGCGGGCGTTCGGGAAAGGTTTTTCACCGGCAGCGGCGAGCTTTCTGTTCAGTGCCTCGAAATCATCAATGGCCATGTAGGCTTCGCCGCGGACTTCCAGCAACGTAGGACAGGCGTCGCGCCTGTCTCCATCTTCAAACAATTCCTTTCCTTTTGATTTTGAGACAGGCGCGACGCCTGTCCTACGTAACTCCAACGGAATCGCGCGGACGGTTTTCAGATTGGTGGTGATGTCGTCGCCTTCCGTGCCGTCACCGCGCGTGACGCCCAGCGCGAGTTTGCCGCGGTGGTAATGGACGCTGATCGACACGCCATCCACCTTCGGTTCCATGACATATTCCACGCGGTCACGTCCGAGGTGCTTGCGAATGGTCATGTCCCAGGCGCGCAGTTCCGCGAGGGTGTTTTCATCCTGCGCCCGATTGCGCCGGTCGCGGTCGGGTTCCTCGTCCTTGGTCGGATGTTCGGCGGCTTCGACCTTGTCGAGCGAGAGCATCGGCACGAGATGTTTGACGCGGGCAAATTTTTCGCTAGGGGCGCCTCCGACACGTTGCGTGGGCGATTCGGGCGTGACGAGATCGGGAAATTGTTTCTCCAGTTCCTGCAATTCCTTGGAAAGCTGGTCGTATTCGCGGTCGGTGATGAGTTGCCGGCCTTCGACGTAATAGGCTTGGTCGTGCCGGCGGATTTCGTCGGCGAGTCGGGCATGGCGGGCTTTGGCGTCGCGGAGCGTCATCGCGGGAATTTTGCAACGAGGCCACGCCTCAAGGACAGTTTTTTCGTGCGGCTGTCGGGCAGCCGGTTCAGGCCAGGAGACCGTTTCGAAGCGACCGGCCGGTGAACCCGGCGCCGGTCAGTGGGTCAGCGGATAATAGATCAACCCCGCGACGCACAGAACGAAGCAAAACAGGATGACGACAATGACTGCGCGGTCAACAGGGCCGAACCTCGGCTCTTCGGAACGATTGGCAGGAACGACAGCGGTACGTACGACATTACCGCTTTCGCTCTCGCTATAGGCGATTTTAGTCATGGCCGATTAGCCAGCATGGCTCAGGCCATCTTGTGCCAGCCGGACAACCACTGAAAACGACCCGGTTCGGAACGAACAGTCCTGAGATTTGACACCCAAAACGATGCCGGGACGCGTGAGTTTCACGCCCTGTCCAAAGTCCCCAAACCGCGCGCATCAATGGGACATTAGTTTTTTAGCAAGCCAGAGGAGATATGTTCGTTTGCACACTCGACGTTACCGCTTGATCCGCACGTTGGTTTTTCTCCCTCTCCCGAGGGAGGAGAGGGAGTTGTTTCAATTCGATTGCGTTCAGATATGCCCTGTGCCTGATGACTTGGAAAAACTATTTTGACCCGGCATGGGCACAAGTCCTACGCTGGGCTTATGCGGGAAAATCTGGCCAAGGCGTTTGCACTGGCAAACACGCAATTGATTCGCCGGGCGCAACTGCCGAAATCCTACACGGATCTGGTGGGGCGAAAGCTGTTCCTGTTTTTGCTCACGCTGCAGGGGCTGGTGGCGTTTGCCCTCATTACCCTGGGCGTCATCCTGCGGAAATCCCGGGCGGCGCGGAACGTGATCCGCCCGCGCATCCGGCAGGAAATCGCCCGCGCCGGTGTGGCGTTGCTGCCGATGTTTGTGTTTGTGGCGCTGGCGTTGGGCTTTCTCGTCATCGGGCAGACGGTTTCCACTCTGGCAAAATTCGGAGCAACGGATTATCTCGGCACGACCATGGTGATTGTGGTGGTGCGCGAGCTGGGGCCGTTGCTGGCGGCGATGCTGGTGCTGGCGCGGGTGGGCACGGCACACGTGATTGAACTCGGCACGGCACGGGCGCTGGGCGAGGTGGAGGCGCTGGAGGCGCTGGGCATCGATCCGGTGCATTACCTGATTGTGCCGCGCGTCATCGGCATGGCGGTGGGGGTTTTTTCGTTGACGGTGTATTTGATCATCGGCGCGCTGGTGAGTGGATATTTGTTCGCGTTTTTACAGGACGTGCCGCTGACGCCGGGCGATTATTTCAAGCAAATCGCCGGGGCGTTGAGCTGGCTGGACTTCGCGTTGCTGGCGTTGAAGACGGTCGCCTTCGGGTTTTTTATCGCCATTGTGACGTGTTATCACGGCCTGGCGCGGCCGTTGCGGTTGGAGGACGTCTCACGGGTGGCCGTGCGCGCCGTGTCCCAAGGCGTCATCGTGTGCGTGCTGATTGATGCGTTGTTCATCCTGCTTTACCTCGTCGCATGAGTGAACCGGAAAAAACGTCGGTCATCGAAATGCGCGCCGTGAGCGTCGGCGCCATGCGCGACATTGGCTTAGTCGTGCTGGCAGACGTGAACTGGTCGGTGGCGCCGGGGGAATTCTGGGCCGTCGCCGGGCAGCAACATTCCGGCAAGAGTGATTTCCTGATGTTGAGCGCGGGGTTGATGGCGCCGGTGCAGGGCGACTGCAAATTGTTCGGGACGGAAACGCGGCGGTTCGACGAAACGAAACTGACGGAGCGGTTGCGGGTGGGGTTTGTTTTCGAAGGCGGGCAGTTGTTCAATCAATTGACGATCCGGGAGAACGTGGCGTTGCCGTTGCAATATCATCGTGATTTGCCGCCCGCCGAGGCGGCGCAGGAGGTGGCGGCGCTGCTGGAACTGCTGGAATTGACGCCGTTGGCCGAGGTCACCCCGGCCAATGTGAGCGGCAACTGGCTCCAACGCGCAGCGCTGGCCCGCGCGCTGATGCTCAGACCGGAAGTGTTGCTGTTGGACAATCCGCTGGCCGGTCTCGGGGCGCGGCACCGGCAATGGTGGCTGCGGTTCCTCGACCAGTTGTGGCGGGGACACGCCTGGTGCGGTGGCCGGCCGATGACCCTGATCGCGACGACGGACGATTTGCGTCCCTGGCGGAATGCGAACCGGAAATTTGCGCTGTTGCACGATAAAAAATTCTTTCCCCTGGGCGCCTGGAACGAGATAGAATCCACGAACGACCCGGTGGTGAAAGAATTACTGGCGGCACCGGCTGAATTGATCTCTTAATCTTAATCGGTCGTGGATTACGATTAAGATTATGATTAAGAAAAAACAAACAGCGCGCGGTTGAAATGGAAATGTGTTAACGCGACCATCTGAAAGATCATGGCCTTGCAAGACCTGACCCCGCAACTGCGTACGCGTCTGAGCCGCATGGAACGCGCCGTGGGCTGGTTTGTGTTTCTGGCGGCGGCGCTGCTGCTGTTCGGCTTCGGCTATTACATTTACCACACGGCGGAGCGGAAGGGCTGGTTTAAGATCAAGGCGCCGTTTTTTACTTATGTTCAAAGCGCGTCCGGCTTGAACGTGGGTGATCCGGTGTACATGATGGGTTTTCCGGTCGGGCAAATCACCAGCGTTACCCCGCAGAAGCCGCATGAGAAGAACAACGTGAAAGTTGAGTTTGAAATCCGTGAGCCGTTTTTCCGCTATATCTGGACCGGCGGATCATATGTAAAAATCAACGCCGCCGGATTTCTCAACCAGCGGCAATTGGAAATCACTCGCGGAACCAACGGCTACGCGCGGGTCGTCACCCAACCGGTCTCGGTCAAGACCCTGGACGAACTGAAACAGTTGGTCACGGAAGAGCCCGGCCAGTGGCAGCTTTCCCAGGATGTCCTTGATCAACAGAGCAATATCGTCTTCCCTGCTTACGCCACATTGACGGAATCGAATCTGCAGGTCATCACGGTGATGAAGATGGATTCTCTTTACGCCTACAACAACCAGGAGAAGGACAAGCATCGCATCGTGGCGTCGTGGGACGGCCGGGTGCGTCACTACAAAATTTTCAAGCCGGGCGATGACACCGCCTGGCTGCATGCCGCGGAAACGCCGCCGGTGTCCGACCAGTTGCAGGCGATGGTCGCCCAGATTCAGCAGGCGCTACCGATCGTCCTGGCCTTGACCAATAAACTCGCCGCCGTGCTGGACAACGCGGCCAATGCGACGTCGAATCTGAATACGACCATCGTCGAGGCGCGGCCGGTAATCACGAACCTTGCGACCGTGACCGCGCAGTTGCGCGAGCCGGGCGGCCCGCTGATTTGGGCGCTGGGCACCAATGGAAACGAGCAGTTGCAAGGCGCCCTGACCAATGCCAACGCGCTGCTCGCCAGCACCGATACCAATCTGACTACGATTCTCCTGCAAATGGCCGGCATCACCAGCAACCTCAACGCGCAGGTGCAGGCCAATACCAACATGCTGGGGGTCATTTCCAAAACGGTTGGGGATGCCGACAATTTTGTCCAGGGATTGAAGCATCACTGGCTGCTGCGCTCCGCGTTCAAGAAGGAAAACAAGAGCGGCACCAACGCGCCGCCGGCGGAGATGTCTGCACCGCGAACGCGGTAGGAATGCCGAGCCCGGAATGATGCCTGTCCTCCGTATCGGTCCGTTAAGCCGGTTGCCCCAAAAACCGGCGCAGACGGTTGAGCATCGTCGAGGCGAAGCGTTCGTAGGGCATGAGCACGCGGCCGTGGATTTTGATTTCGTCAATCGCTGCCAGCGTCATGGAAAAGTCCAGATCGTGAAAGGCGCGGCCGTGTTTGACCCGGCGCAGCCAGCGGCCCAGGTCGGCAATCTCCTCGATTTCATCCTTCTGGCCGGGATGGAACGATACCCGCCATTCGTCCCGGCGCAAAAAGCCGTCGGCTTCGCCCTTGTTTTCAAACCACGGGTCGGACAACAGCACGCAAATGGATTTTCCGGCGCTTTCCCCCAGCCGGTAAAGCACGATGCGCTTGTCCGCCTCGCAAAAATGGTCGAACGCGATGTCCAGCGCGTCCTCGGGCGGCGGCGTGAATTTGGTTTGAAAGCCGAGGTGAAAGCCGCTCCCGCCCTGCGGGACGCGCGATTTTTCGAAGCAAAGATTTTCCTCGAAAATCCAGCGCAACTCGGTGGCGAAACCGCGCGCGGCGAGCAGTTGTTTCCAGGCGTCCAGCGCCTCGGTCAGGGCCGGGCGATTAAATGGCGTAGGCGAACTCATGACGGTATTAGTCTATCACTGGTTTTGACGAAACCAATCCACAAATTTCAGAATGCCTTCCTCGATTTTGACGCGCGGCTGATAGCCCAGCAACGCCCGGGCCTTGGTAATGTCGGCATAGGTGCGGGGCACGTCACCCGGTTGCGCGGGCTGGCGGTCAATCAGGGCCTTTTGGCCGAGCGCGGTTTCCAGCAGCTCGATGAGCCGGCTCAGTTTCACGGTTTGCGAGCCGCCGAGATTGAAAATTTCATAGGCAAATTTCTTTTGCGTGCAGGCGTTGACACCGTCCACGATGTCGCTGATGAAGGTGTAATCGCGTTCCGTGGAGCCGTCGCCGAAGACCGGGATGGGTTTGCCTTCGTGGATGAGCTTCGCGAATTTGTGGATCGCCAGGTCCGGCCGCTGGCGCGGGCCGTAAACCGTGAAGAACCGGAGCATCACCACGTCCATGCCATAAACGTAATGGTACACGTGGCCGAGGGCTTCGCAGGCCAGCTTGCTGGCGGCGTACGGCGAGATGACCGAGAACACCGGGTCGCTTTCCGCGAACGGCACCTTGGTATTCACCCCGTAAACCGAGGAAGACGAGGCCAGCAGGGTTTTTTTTACGCCATGCCGCCGTGCCGCTTCCAGCACATTGACCGTGCCCTCGACATTGACCTGCTGGAAGAATTCCGGTTCATCCAGGCTGGGCCGGACACCGGCGCGGGCCGCGAGGTGGATGACCTGATCGAACCGGACCTGCGCGAATAAATTTTCCAGGGCCTTCACGTCGGACAGATTCTTGGAGATGAAGGTGAAGGGTTTGCCGAGGGCCGAGATTTCCTTGAGATTTTTTTCCTTGACCGCCGGGCTGTAAAACGAATTCAGGTCATCCAGGGCCCAGACGGCGTGGCCATCGCGCAGCAGCCGTTCGCAAACGTGCGAGCCGATGAAGCCCGCGCCGCCGGTGACCAGAAAATTCATGGCCGAACGCTAACAATCGGAAGGCGGGCTGTCGAGTGCAGGCAAATGAAAACACCGAAGCGACTGACGGGTTAAAAATTCTACGATTTCACAAACTGACATTTTGCGTTCAAAATTCCTGAACCGTAGCGATCTGAGAATCTTCTCCCTCTCCTCCGCGGAGCGGAGGAGAGGGCCGGGGAGAGGCGGCGCTTTTGATTTTGTCGCTCCAAAATATATCATTTACGCTGGACCTATGAATTCCACCGGTAATGCCCGCCGCCTGCGCCGCGAACAAACGGACGAGGAAAAGGAATTGTGGCGCGCCTTGCGGGCCGGTCGTTTTGCGGGATTCAAATTCCCCCGTCAGCATCCTCTGGGAGAGTACGTTCTCGACTTCTACGGCCCCGCAGCAAAGTTGTCCGTTGAGTTGGACGGATTCCAATATGGACTGCCGGAACAACGCCGGCGCGACGAGGAACGCGAACAATTTCTGGTGTCAAAAGGCATCGAGGAATTCCGTTTTTGGAACCATCAATGGCGGGCGAACCGCGAGGCTGTTCTTTTGGAAATCTGGAACGCCTTGCATCGGAGGACCGGTTGCATGGCGGTGATGCGGAAGGTGCAGAACCACCGTTTTGTTCCGCCGAAGGTCAGCGATCTGATTCAACCTCCACCGAAACCGATTTAAAACGTGCCACCTCTCCCCGGCCCTCTCCCCCAACTCCGTTGGCGGAGAGGGGAAACAGCTTGAGCCAATCAGCCGCTGCCGGCGCTGTTTTTCATTCCGGTTGTCCCGGATGGGAAATCGAACATCGGAATTACTTTGAATCATCCGGTTCAGCTGCCAGTGCCAATTCCGCGAGGGGCTGTCCCAGTATTTCCGCCAAAACTTCGACGATCAGTTCGTGGTCGGCCCGCTGCGGCAGGCCGGAAACGGTAATCGTGCCAATGCAACCCGTGCCGGGCAATTTGATGGGAAAGCATCCGCCATGCGGAGCGTAGTTGCGGGCATCCACGCCTATTTTTTCGGCAAGGGTGGTCTGCTGTTGACGCAATTCCAGGCCGATCGCATAGGAACTGCGGTGAAAGTGCTGCACCACATTGCGTTTGCGGCGTATCCAATCAATGTTGTTGGGAGTGGTGCCCGGCATCGCGGCGAAAAACAGGAGATGCCCGTTGACCCGGATATCAATCGCCACGGACAGGCCGCGGGACGCAGCGATGGCCCGGATGCGTGCTCCCACGGCCCAGGCGGTGTTGGCGTCAAAACCGGGGAACCGGAGCTGCTCCTCCTGACGGGCGACGCGTTCGATATCCTGTTCGATAGACATTCTATGGTTTTATTTATTTTGGTTTCGCGGAATTGAGTTCATATCACACCTCATTCAACACATCAATCAATTGCCGTAGACGGCCGTAATCGCGGCGGTTGAACCCGAACGCGATGCGCGCCAAATCCAGATGGTCTTTGTCTTCAATTTCTTCGGGCGTCGGTTTGATTGGCACGATTGGCGAACCGTTGATGATATCAGCAAAGTTCTTGTTCAAAGCCGAGAGGACGGCCGACGACGGCGCGTTTTTGAGCCGGATCACGAGCAAATCCTTCACGAACCGGCTCGAGTGAAAATTCCGGTAAAAGCGCGTGATGATCTCCACGGCTGCATCCACGCTGTCGGCCAGTTGGTAAAGGTTCAGGTCTTCGGCTGAAATCAGTCTGTCGCGCAGCAAGTGTTCGCGGACGTTCCGGTCCCACGTCTTCCAGTAGATGCCGCCGGGGCGGTCCATGAGCACCAGCGGCATGAGCTGGCTCTTGCCGGTTTGCATGAGCGTGAGCACCTCGTAACCCTCGTCAAGCGTGCCGAAGCCGCCGGGAAACAGCACGATGGCGTCCGAATGCCGGATGAAAATCAATTTGCGCGTAAAAAAATATTTGAAGGTGATGAGTTTTTTGTCCTCGGCGATGACGGGATTGGCGGATTGTTCCCACGGCAGGCGGATGTTGACGCCGAAACTGTTTTCCGGCCCGGCGCCTTCGTGTCCGGCCTGCATGATGCCGGGGCCGGCCCCGGTGATGACCATGAAACCGGCCTGCGCGATTTTGCGCCCGAACTCGACGGCCTGTTGATATTCCAGTTTGTTGGGTCTGGTCCGCGCCGAACCGAAAATCGTGACCTTGCGAATGTGCGCATACGGCGCGAACAACCGGAACGAGTAACGCAATTCCCGCAAGGCCGTCCGGATGACGCGCACGTCGCCGGTGTTCTTTACGTCGGTCAGCAGCTTCAGCGCGTTTTCCAGGATGTCGGCGACTTCGTCTTCGTTATAGCCGCCACCCTTGAAGGCAATGAGTTCCCGGATGCGTTTTTGCAGCTCCACGTCGTCGGGTTTGACCGCCTTTGGCCCTTTGTTCATGCGGGCAGGATAGCTTCGCCGGCCACAATTGCAACGATGCGCCGATTTGCAGGTTGACAGGACGGGCGCGGAATAACTACATTGCATCCCCATTTTGCATCCTGCAGAGAAAGGAAGTGAGTTGCGTTGACCGAAATTAAATTAAAAAAAGGCGAGTCAGTGGATCGGGCGTTGCGCCGGCTGAAGAAAAAAGTGGACCGGGAAGGCACTTTGAAGGTCGTGCGCAATCCCCGGCATTTCGAAAAGCCGAGTGAAAAGCGCCGCCGCAAGGAGAAGGCCGCGCGGTTTTCCGCGATGCTCACCGCGCGTTACGCGGACTTGTAACCTGTAATTTGCGATTTCCCAAGCCGGGCGCGTCCCTTTAGGATGCGCCCGGCATTTTTATGTACTCGTTTTCCACCTGCTGGAATTCCCACCGTCACACCGACGGCCGCGCCATGTTGCGCGAAATCCGCGAGCTGGGCTTTGAATACGCCGAACTCAGCCACGGGGTTTCCATCAGCCTCATGCCCGGCATCCTGGCCGCGGTGGGCGCCGGCGAAATCAAAATTTCCAGCCTCCACAATTTCTGTCCGCTGCCGATGGGCGTGACTCACGCCGCGCCGAACCTGTACGAGTTTTCCGCCGAAAAGGACTACGAACGCGACCTGGCCATTCGTCATACGCTCAAGACGTTTGATTTCGCCGAACGCGTTCAGGGGCCGGCCGTCGTCCTGCACCTTGGCAGCATGGAACTGAAGGATTACACTGGTCGGTTGTGCGACCTGCTCGAACGCGACGGGAAACCGACGCCCCAGTTTGAAAAACTCCGCGCCGAAGCCTTGGCCAAGCGCGAGACGGCCAAGGGAAAATTCGTGGCACACATGTACGAAACGCTCCACAAGCTTCTGCCTGAAGCCGAAAAGCGCGGCCTGAAACTCGGCTGCGAAAACCGACAGGCGCTGGAGGAAATTCCGCTCGAAAGCGATTTCGCGTCATTCTTCAGCGAATTTCCCAGTCCCAACGTGGCCTACTGGCACGACGTCGGCCACGCGCAGATCAAGGAAAACCTCGGTCTCATCCGGCACGTCCAACACCTGGAATCGTTCGCCCCGCGCCTCGTCGGCTTTCACATTCACGACGTGCAATTTCCCGACCGCGACCACTCCGCGCCCGGCACCGGCATGATTGATTATGCTGCGCTCAAGCCGTTCGTAAAACCGGAACACATCCGGGTGTTTGAGCTCAGCCCGGCGCTGCCGGTGGAAGCCGTCAAGTCCGGCATCGCCCACGTCAAAAAAATCTGGGGCGACGGGTAATTTACGATTTACGATTGACGTGTTGACTGGCAAACCGGCGCGTAAATCGTATATCGTAAATTGTAATTGATGAGCGTCGCACCACGTGAAACAGCCGTAGAAATTGTCCGCCGCCTGCAAACGGCCGGCTTCGCCGCGTTCTGGGTCGGCGGTTGCGTGCGTGATGTTTTGCTCGGACGCGAGCCGCAGGATTATGACATCGCCACGGACGCGCGCCCGGAGCAAATCGAGAAGCTGTTCAAGCGCACCCGCGCTGTTGGCCGCAAATTCGGGGTGATGATTGTCGTCGAGGGCAAACAACAATTCCAGGTTGCCGCCTTTCGCGCCGAGGCGGATTATCAGGACGGTCGGCGCCCGGAAAAGGTCGTTTTCAGCAGCGCCGAGGCCGATGCGCAGCGGCGCGATTTCACGGTCAATGGGCTTTTTTTCGATCCGATTGCCGAAAAGCTTCACGACTGGGTCGGCGGCGAACAGGATTTACGCGCGAAAATCATCCGTACCATCGGCGCGCCGGAGGAACGGTTTGCGGAGGACCATTTACGATTGTTGCGTGCGATCCGGTTTGCTGCGCAACTGGGGTTTGAAATCGAACCACAAACGTTTGCTGCCGTCAAAAAACTGGCGCCCAAGATCGAGCTCATCAGCGCGGAGCGGATTCGCGACGAACTGATCAAGTTGTTCGCGCCGCCACCGGGAGCGCCGGCATCTTGCCAGCGAGAATTTCCGTTGCAGGCATCGCAAAATGCCGGCGAGACGCCGGCGCTCCCAGGCGCCGCGCGCGGGCTGGTGTTGCTGCGTGACAGCCGGTTGTTGCCCGGCATTTTGCCCGAATTGATTGCCACGCTCCTGTGCCAGCAATCGCCGGATTATCATCCCGAAGGCACCGTGTTTGAGCACATCCGATTGATGCTCGAAAAACTGCCGCCGGATTCGCCCCCTTCATTGCCGTGGGCGGTGATTTTGCATGACATCGCCAAGCCGGCCACGGCCGAGCGCGACCCGGTAAGCGGCGCAATCCATTTTTACGGCCACGAAAAGGTTGGCGCGGCGATGGCGGAGCGGATTTTGCAGCGGCTTCGGTTTCCCAAAAAACAAATCGCGGAAATTGTCGCGTGCGTTCGAAACCACATGCAGTTCAAGGACGTGAAACAGATGCGGAAGGCGACGTTGCGGCGGTTGTTGCTGCGCGACACCTTTCCGCTGGAACTCGAATTGCACCGGCTCGATTGCCTGGGCTCGCACGGCAATCTGGAGCATTACGAATTTCTGCGGGCGCAGGCGGAGGAATTGAAGAAGAAGCCAACGATCCGGCCGCCGCTGCTTACGGGTGGGGATTTAATCAAACTGGGCCTGAAACCTGGTCCGGCGTTGGGCGCGTTGCTGGACGAAATCCGCGAGAAACAATTACAAGACGAATTGAAAACCCCGCACCAGGCCCGGGCTTGGGTGAAGAAACATCTCCAAACAATCGAAGACGAGCAGAATTCGGGGTTCCGGTTGTGAAAATGAACGGAACCGTTGTGCCCCTCGCCCCGCTGGGCGGGGAGAGGGTGGTCCGCGCAAAGCGGGACTGGGTGAGGGGACGGATCTTTCTTCCAAACCCGTGTTGGGCTTTCATCGGGTGGGTGAATGAGGAAAAATATGGTTCGCATGGCTGAGGAACCGATTGAACTCCCGATTGACGGCGTGCTGGATTTACACACGTTCAAGCCGGGCGACGTGAAAGACCTGGTGCCGGATTATCTGGCGGCGTGCCAGGCACGCGGGATTCTTCAGGTGCGTATCATTCACGGCAAAGGCATCGGCCATCTGCGCCGGACCGTTCACGCAATTCTCTCGAAACACCCGGAAGTGATTTCCTTCACGCTGGATCATCCGCTATTTGGCGGCTGGGGTGCGACGCTGGTGCAGTTGCGTCCGTTATCAGCCGGGTGATGGATTTCTGCTCTGAAAAAAGTGTGAGCGGCGGCAAACGGTTGCCGGATGCCACAGGTCACGGGACTTTCGAGAAACGCCGGATGAAAACGATGCTCCAGATTATCGTTCCGGCCAAAAACGCGCCCAGCAGCGGCAGAAACAGAGACATGGGTAACTGCGCGGGTGTTGTGCGATTGGCTTGAATCGTCAGATAATAAATTCCCGCAAGAAACAGGACCATGAGACAGCCCATCCAAATCAACTGGCGGGAAATGATGCCAACCGTTTGCGCCCGTCGTTCCGGCGCCAGCCAGTAATCCCGATTCGGCAGATTGAAAACACCGGCCGGCAACCAGCGCATCACCACCGCGAGCGCGACAAAAAACACGGGCACGGCCGTCAGAGTTTCAAAGAAAAAGATGGTTTGGGAGCGGTCGGTCCATCGGTTCGCCCCGCCGCCGGCGCCGAAGTGAATCGCCACGCGTTCGGGCAATTGCGGCGCGGTGCCAATGACCAGGAGCGCGTAACCGGCGGTCAACAAAGCAAGGATGAGGATGGGAACAAAATTGTTTTTCAAATTTTCGTCTGCGGCAACGGCGGTTCGTTTTTCTGAAAAACGAAAATATAAAGAATGGGCAAGATGCCAATGGTGTTAAAGATGGCCAGGCAGATGAACCATGCCAACTGGTCGTGCCGCGCGCTTTTCCACATGGCGATCAGCGTCCAGACGCCGTCCCAAAGTGCCAGCAGGATGATCACAGTGACAAACAGTGCAAACACAGGGCCTTTCATGTTATTTCGTTGGTTGATGGTTTTGGTTGTTCAGATTACTTGATGAAATAGCCGGCACACTTCCATTGTCCATCCTTTTCCAGCATGAACGTGACGGTTTCAATCGCGGATTTTTTGTCGGCGAACGAAGTCTCGAATTGCATGACGACGTATTGTCCGTCGGGCGCGCCGGGCAATTCCGTCATGCGTTGCGCCGATTTCAATTTGCGCGACACCAAATCGCCCAGCGGCTCGCGGAAAGTGTTCATGGAATTTGCCCAGGCCGCTTCCGTGACCGCGCCTTGAAAAATCGGCGCGGCGGCCTTCCAGCTTTCTAAATAATTGCCGCGGTCGATCAGCGCCAGCCATTTCTCGGCAACGACGACGGTGTTCGTTGCGCCTTTCGGTACGGCGGGTGTTACCGGGAGTCCGGTAATTGGATCAATGGTTCCGGTTTCGCCGGGCGACATGGGCAAACCGGTAGTGGGATCGATGACGGTATTTGTCGCGGCGACGGAAAGCGGGAGTCCAGTGTTGGGGTCAATAATTGTCCTGCCAGCAACCGTGGGCAGACCGGTGGTGGGATCGATGGCCACACTGGGCGCATTTGCCTGCACCAACTTGTAACGAATCTTCACGCCGCGCGAGTTGTCGGTAAAACCGATGATTTGGAGAAGGCCGACGTTGCCTTGGCCGGTTGCAAAGGTAAATGTTTTCGGCAAATCACCAAATCCAAAACCTGGGGTGCTGCTAATTTCCCCGCTGATGTAATCCAGATTTATGGCTGCATAGGATTTTAGCAGTTCCAGTGGCGGCTCTTCGTACCACTCTCTACTTTTGTTCTGCTCCGGACAGGGTGCAAAATCCGCGGCTCGGCCGATTACCATAAGCGGGTATTGCAATGGGTGTTGTGCCGTTTGCAGCAGAATGGCAATGCCGGCCATGTTTTTGGGTAAACGACTTCCCAGAAAACCCGTTTCGGAATCTGTCTCCGCGCTTGCCAAAGGAACGACACTTCCGGAATCCAAGTTGAGACCGTCAGAAAGACCATTGTGGTTTACGTTCAGGGTTAGTTCCCGCACCGGACCAAACGTAAACGCCGCATCATTGTTTTTCTGCAAGCCCTGCATAGCCAATTGCCCTTCTTGAAACTTTTCCTGCAAGTAGAGCCAGTATGCTTCGGGCCGTTCACCATGTAGATGAAGTTTGCTTTCTTTCATGGCTTCGGCCTTGGTTCCCAAGTACAGCGAGGCGAAGGATTTGCCATCGGCGTACATGCTCACGTGCGGCATTCCCGAAACCAGATTCGAATGAACCAATTCAAAATCGCCCGGTCCCTTCGAAATTTCCATCCACTGGCTTGCGTCCTCGGGAACATTGATGTTTGTCGAAGTGGTGATATACAACGCAAGTGATGCGTTGTCGTGGCTGGCGAGGTTGTAATGGCCTTTGACGGTCATTTGATTTTCAGTTCGTTCGACGGAGGTGATTTCAATCGAATCGCCATAAGGGAAATTGGTCTGACCAATGTAAAAGCTGGGGTTTGCCCCTCCGGTCTGGCGCAACACAAACAATCGGGGTTTTGAATGGAAGAGGATATAATCGCCATTTTTCCATTCCACGAACAGGTAATGGGTTCCGTCAAAGTTCCGGATTTCGTAGCGGGCAGCCGTTTTTTCGGCTTGGTTGATGAACACGCCCTTGGTCCAGACCAGCCACGGATAACTCGTCCTGCCGCCGGGATACACGGTGAACTTTTGGAATACTTGTAAATCACCCTTCCAGGTTTGCGCCCCGGGTTTGAAATCTTCCGGCGTTGAGACGAAATCGGCGCTGGCCCACTGGCCGATGACCTGCGGGTCATCCACAAACGGCCGGTCGACGTTATCCACATTCCGGGCGCACAGGACCAGCGACGCCGTGGTAAAGCTGATGGCGCCCAGCGTCAGGATCCCGCACGTCAAGGCCGGCAAAATGGTTCTCGTCCAGCGGGTTTGAATTGGCGTGTTCGCGCCAGTGAGTGGCTGGCTCACCCGGCGCCAGATACGGCGGACAATCAGGAAATTGACTGCGGCACAGGTTACAATCAGGAGCAATGCCCAGAAGGCAAATTCCCAAAGGTTGACAAACAGGGAACCGTTGAGCCCTCTCCAGTTTGCGGTGGTTTTTGCGAGGACCAACCAGAAGATGCCGATCAACACATCCAATCCGAGCAAGGAAAAGAGCAGTCCATCGAATACCGCCACTTCCAATCCGCGAAGCCTTCCCTCCGACCGGCGGATTTGCGCGACGGCCAGCCAGCCAAGAATGGTTGTGGCCACCGGCGCGGCCAGCCCCAAAAAGAGCAGCACCCTTGGCAGACTGCCATAGGCTTGCGGAAACTGATCCTGGCCGAAGGTGATGGAAAGAATGGCTGCCAGGAAAAAAGGTATCCATGCCGCGCCGATGGCGGACGAAAGGGAAAAGCGCGGAGATCCCATGATTCCGGCACGGGCATCCATGGGTTTTGGGTGAAAACCATTCGCCGTGAACGCTTCGCGTACTGCGCGGCGATTCAACGCCACCAGCGTCCAGATCCCAATCGGCAGACCGATGATATTCGCCGGTGCGACAATCATGGCAAGGATGCCGCCGGCGATGCCCGCGCTCCATCGCTCCAACCGCATTATTCTCAAAGCGCCGTAAATGATGAAACCGCTGAGAGCCATCGCCAGGAGACAAACCAATAAAAGCGCAACGGGCGAGTATACCACCGGGGCCGGCGCCATCGAGCCGGCATGTTCCAGCTGGGAAACAATGAGGAACAGTGTGAAGACCACCCAGTTGAGCACGCCGGTAACCACCAATCCAACGGCCGGGCCTTTGACCTGGCAACGCGCGTAATCCATTTTTGCGGAGTCCGGCGTTGTTTCCGAACCCGTCGGCGGCCGAATTGCTGCGAAGGCCGCCCGCACCTCGGGGCGGAACAGTTCCACGCACGCCCAGATTCCAAAGGGCAGACCGAGAATCGCGCCCGGACCGGCAACCGCCGCTATCACGCTCGCAACCACCGTCAGCGTGTAACGGCGCAAGTTCAGCATGTTGATCGCACCGGCCAAAACCACTGCGGTTGGAATCAGAAAACCGACGGCGGTGAAACCAATCACGGCGTAGGCGACCAGGCTGTTATTTTCGCGGGCCAACGCCGGGACGGTGAAGATCAGCAACCCCAGGGCGAAGAGCAGTTGAAACACTGCGGCAGCAATCAATCCGCGGGCTGGAGTTTTCAGGCGTTTGCGAGCCGCCTCGATTTGCGCTGCCGTTTGGACAGATTCATTTGGATTCGCCGGGCCACCCGGTGACGCCGCCGAGATCGTCTCCACCGCGGTCTTTACCTGGCTCGCCTGCTGGTAACGCCGTTCCGGCTCCTTTTCCAACGCGTGCAGGACCACTTCGTCGAGTCGCACATCAATCTGAACCTTTTTCGACGGCGGCTGGAATTTGCCGAGCGGCAGTTCACCCGTGAGCATTTCGTAAAAAACGACGCCCAGCGAATAGATGTCCGCGCGATGGTCCACGGTCAGCGGTTTCTCAATCTGCTCCGGCGCCATGTAATGCGGTGTGCCCACCGCCTCCTTGGCACCCGTGAGTGTTTGCTGGCCGGTTTCGTCGCCCATCATCTTGGCGATGCCGAAATCGGCAATTTTCACCCGGCCGGATTTGTCGAGCAGGATGTTCTCGGGCTTGATGTCGCGGTGGACGATGCCCTGTTCGTGCGCGTATTGGAGCGCCTCGCAAATTTTCGGCACAATCGTCAGCGCCTGCTCCGGTTTCATTTTTCCGGCTTGCAGCAACTGCCGCAGGTTCAGGCCGTCCACAAATTCCATCAACAGGTAATGTAGGATAGGCGTCACGCCTGTCTCTGATTTGGCCTGTTCTTTTTCTGATGGAGACAGGCGCGACGCCTGTCCTACGGTGCCGAAATCGTAAACGGTGACGATGTTCGGATGATTCAACCGCGCGAGTGCCTGGGCCTCGCGTGTGAACCGCTCGGCGAACTGCGCATCCTGCTCCTTTTCCCGCGCCAGGATTTTGAGTGCGACGAGGCGGTTCAAACGCGGTTGCCGTGCCTTGTACACAACGCCCATGCCACCCCGCCCAAGACATTCAAGGATTTCCAATTGCGGGAACAGCACGGCGATTTCCGCGAGTGAGGGCGGGGGATGAATAACTTTGGTCCCATGCGGGCCGGTGCCACCCGGTCCCTCCGTTTGGGTGGCCAGGCCGGCCTTCAGCATGCATTCGGGGCAAATGCCACCCAAGGTCGTGGGCGGCACCGGTTTACCGCAATGCGGACATGTTTTTTCGTCGGCCATAATTCTGCTTTCGCCACTTACAAAGGAAGAATTGGCCAAAGGTTACAGCGGATGCATCCGAAAATCGAAGTCTGAATGCCGAAAGAAGCCCGAAAAATGGCTGCGATAAGCCACTTTTGCTTTTATCCATCGGCCAGGGTGCGGAACAGATATCGCAGTTCATCCTCCACTTCCTCCGGGCTCGAGACGGTGTCGGCAATGGTCTCGCGCAGCAACGCGCGGTAACGCTGACGCAACCGGTGCACGGCCACCTTTACCGCGCCTTCGCTCATGTCCAATTGCCGGGCGAGTTCGGCATAGGGCGCCGCGTCGCTGGCCCCGGCCAGGGTGGTGCGCAGCGTGTCGAACAGTGCGGTTTTGCCCTCCGCGCGATATTCCACTCCCAGCCGTTGGTAAACCTGTTCGAGCAGGGTGATGGCCCAGCGATGTTCAAACACTTTTTCCGGGGTCAAATTTTCCACCGGGATTTCGCCCAGTCGCGTCTCGGCACTTTGCAGGTCGAGGGAGATCACTTTCCCGCCGCCGCGTTTTTGCGCCCGCGCCTTGTCCCATTCGTCGGCGAGAAAGTGGTTCAGGCTGGCCAGCAGGAACGAACGGAACCGGCCTTTCTCCGGCGCGACCGTGGCGACGGCGTTATGCTCCAGTAACCGCGCGAAAAATGCCTGCGTGAGGTCCTGGGCATCCTCGGGTGAATGACCGCGCCGTCGCACGTAGACATACAGTGGATGCCAGTACGTCTGACAAAGATTTTCGAGCGCGGCCCGGGCGCGGGTCGTGTCACTGCGTCCCGCCGTCAGCACCACGGACCAGTGCGTGGTGACAAATACGGACGGCGGCGGCGGATTCCCGGGCGAAGTCGTTCCCGGCGGGGTTGCTGGGGTTGAAGCGCTCACCGGTCGCGAGCCTAACGCCGTGCAGAGTGAAAAGGCAAGCGTACTCGCTTGGCGGCCGAATGAATGGCAGGAATTGATTGGCCGCGGGAGCGTCCTGGAGTGCGGCAGTTAGGCAGACTTAGGAAAGACGTGCGGTCTGCTGAAATTTTTCCTGCGCACGTTCGAAAACCATCGCAGGTGAAATGGCGTTCAGACATTCGTTTGGTTTCACGTAAGTGCAATGCGATTTAAGACAGGGCGAGCAGGGCAGATCAATTCGCAGCACGCTGTCGAGCTGGCCATAGGGGCCGGTGCGGCGCGGTTCGGTCGGACCGAAGAGCGCGACGAGCGGTTTGCCGAGCGCGGCCGCCACGTGCATCGGGCCGGTGTCGTTGGTGATCATCAAATCACAGAGCCGCACCCACTCGACCATTTCCGGCAGCGAAGTCTGGCCGCATAAGTTGAAACAACGCTCCGGATCGGCGTCGGCGATGAGTCCGCCGACCGGTTTGTCTTCCGGGCCGCCCAGGATGGCGAAGCGGGCATCGGGAAATGTTTCCGCCAGCAGCCGGACCAGCCGGGCAAAATGTTCCACCGGCCAGCGCTTGTTGGGCCAGCGCGCGCCGGGTTGAATGGCCATCCAGCGCCCGTGGCCGGTCTGCCATTTTGATTTGACGGCGGCGGCGACTTGCGGCTGTTCGGGCAGCCATTGAAAATGGTCGTGCACGGGCACGCCGAGGGGTGGCAGCACGGCCAGATACCAATCCACGGCGTGGGTATGGAACGAGGCGCGGCGGACCGCCAGATCGTAAAAACCGCGCGCGCCTTCGCGGACTTCGTCGAGGCCGATGAGAAATTTGCCGTTGGCAAGCCATGCGAACGCGCCGCTGCGCGCCAGGCATTGGAGGTCGATCACCCAATCGAAATGTCGTTCACGCAACCAGCGGAGGCTGTGGAACATTTCGGGCCAGTGCCGCGGGGCGGCCCAGCGCCGGCGTTCAAAACGGACGACCCCGGTCAGGTCCGGATCGTCTTCGAGCAACGGCGCAAATTGGGAATCAATCCACCAGAAAATTTCGGCTTCGGGCCGGTGGCGCTTGAGGAGCCGCAGCACGGGCAGCGCCTGGACCACGTCGCCCAGCGAACTGGGTTTAAGGATGAGAATTTTCAAAGGCAGAGGGAAGAATGCAGAATGTAGAAAAATTAGTCACCGCGCGCCTTCTTTGAAATGGTTACGAGTATGGAAATCAACTCGTTGGTTTCTTGTAATAGCGGCTCCAGTCGTTTTCTTGACACAATTTCTTCATCTGCCAACAGCTCCAACCAATAGGCGGTTTCGTCGGCTTCTTTGAGACAATCGCCAACTTTTGAAATGAATTCCGCTTTGGAGCGGGCACGGCTGGCTTCCCGATGATTTGCTCCAACCGAAGTTCCCGACCGCAATGCTTGTTTACCGAGAACCTGGGCAACCGTTTCTTTCGGCAAAGCAACATAAAGCCGAATAATTCGGCGGGCAAAACTTTTTGTGCGCGCAGCCAGGTCTTTTTCTGAATTCCGCATTCTTCATTCTACCTTCGTTCTATCTTCCCAGTTCCAACCGTTCGGCGAGGCGTTCGGGCAGGCCGGCGGCCCGGATTTTTTTCTGGGCGGTGGCGATGTCATATTCGAGCCGGCGCAGTTCGATGGTGCCGGCGTCCGCGTCATAAATGACGTAGGCCGCCTTGGGATTGTTGTCGCGCGGCTGGCCGACGGCGCCGACGTTGATGAAATATTTTTTGGCCGGATCAATCTTGAATTTGGAATAGGTGCCGCCGCGTACGACGGTGTCGCGCATGAAGGCCACGGGCACGTGGGTGTGGCCGAAGAAACAGAGCTGGGTGTTCTGGTAGGGAAAACTGGCGGCCGCGGCGAGTTTGTCAAAGACGTAGCCCCAGCGTTGGGGGGCATCCAGCGTGGCGTGGACGATGGTAAAATTGTGGACCAGTTTGGTGTATTTCAGTTCGCGGAGCCATTGGCGTTCCTCGGTGGAAAGCTGGGCGCGCGTCCAGCGGACGGCTTCGGCGGCGTTGGGGTTGAAGCCTTCCAGGTGATCGTCGGTGGAGCAGTATTCATCGTGGTTGCCCTTGACGCAGGGAATGTCCATGTTGCGGACGATCTCGAGGCATTCCTTCGGATTGGCGTTGTAACCGACGACGTCGCCGAGGCAGACGTAATGCGTGGGCTTCTGTTGTTCGGCGTCCGCCAGGACAGTGCGGAACGCCTCCAGGTTGCCGTGAATATCTGCGATGATGGCGAATTTCATTTGCGTCTATCGAACAATCTCAAATCCATGTAATGCGTTTTGCGCGTCGCTCCACGCGACATTTTCGTCGCGGATGAGTCCGGAAAATCCCGCGTCGCGGATGGCCATGCGAAAGGCTTCCAGCTCCGTGCGCGCGCCTTCGGCGATCAATTCCACGCGACCGTCCGGCAGGTTGCGCACCGTGCCGGTCACTTCAAATCCGGTGGCCACGGTTTTCGTCGTATAACGAAACCCGACACCTTGCACGTGGCCTGAGTAAAAAATGTGCATGCGACAGCGCTTCATGCCGGGTGTGTCCACCAACGCCGGTCCAGACACGGTGGGATAAAGCCAAAGCTGGCGGCGCGGCGCAATATTTTATTACAAGATTCACCGCAGCGATTTTTCCAAGTTTTGTATTTGACCGTCCAGAAAATTTACAGTAAGCAACACGGGCTGCACATGTAAGAATGATACGAGCTCAGGTGTCCATTGTCCGCAGCGCACAGCGCAAACATTGCAATGCTGAATGCAAAGTCATTTTTGGCGGTTGATTTCGGGGCGGGCAGCCTCAAGTTGGCGACCTTTGAAATCAATGAAGTTGGCGGTCTCTGCCTGAAAGGTTTCACCCTGAAATCGCTGGGACCGGAGGGCGCGGCGGAAGCCACACGCGAAACCGTCCTGCTCAAAGTGCTGCGGGAGACGCTCGCGGAAACCGGCGTGGCGGCGAGGAACATCAACGTCTGCGCACCGGGTTTTCAGGTGTTTTCCAAATTCGTCAAACTCCCGCCGGTGGACGCGGGCAAGGTGACGCAAATCATCCAATACGAGGCGCAACAAAACGTGCCGTTCCCGCTGGCCGAGGTGGTGTGGGATTACCAGATTCTCGGTTCCAGTTCGACCGGCGAGCTGGAGGTGCTGCTTGTGGCGATCAAATCGGAGATTGTCGAGGGCCTGTTCCGCATCGCGGAGGAGGCGAAGCTGCGGCTGCAATTATGCGACGTATCGCCCGCCGCCCTGTGCAATGCGTTTCGCTACAATTACGGGGATTTGGAGGATTGCACGATGTTGCTGGACATCGGGGCCAAGACCAGCAATCTGCTGTTTTTTGAAAAGGGCAAGGTTTTTTCCCGCAGCATCAGCCTCGGCGCCAATTCCATCACCCAGGATTTTGCCAACGAGGCGAAATTGAAATTTGAAGTCGCCGAGCAGATCAAGGTAACCGAGGGTTTCGTTAGCCTGGGCGGCGCGTATGAAGAGCCGGAAAATCCGAATCAGGCGGCCATTTCCAAGATCGCCCGGCAGTTCATGACGAAGCTGCACATTCAGGTCAATCAGACGATCCAATTTTACCGCGGCCAGATGGGCGGGGCGGCGCCCCAGCGACTCTTTCTGGCCGGCGGCGCTGCGATCATGCCTTACACGGCGCAATTCTTCGCCGAAAAGCTCAACGCGCCAGTGGAATATTTCAATCCGTTCCGCAATGTGCAGATTGATCCGGCGGTGAACTTGGAAGAGCTGGCGCGCGTGGCGCATGCCTTGGGCGAGGTCGTCGGCCTGGGCCTCCGCAATCTGGCGAATTGTCCGGTGGAGATGAATTTGATGCCGGAAAGCACGCTGCGCTGGCGGACGTTCAACGAAAAGAAACCGTATTTCATCGCGACCGTTTTCAGTCTCGTGGCGGTGGCGTTTGCGGTCGGGTTCCTCTTTGAAAAACTGGCCGTCTCGAAGGAGGCGGAACTGGAAAAACTCCAGCCGGAAGTGCAGCAGCTCCAGGAGCGGGCGGATGCATTCAACCGGATTTATACGAAAGTTGGCACCACGCGGAAGGAAGCCGATCAAATCGCGATGTGGATGACGGACCGGTATTATTGGGCGGACGCGCTGGCCGAATTGCGGCAGGTGCTGATTCGTGCCGAAAACGACGTTCAGAAGAAGATGTCCGCCCAGAGAGCCGGCGTGCAGGCTGGCATCTGGATCGAACAGTTGATCACCATGACGCCGACGGGGTCGGTTCCGAATGCTGTGGCCGGATCGCCGCCATGGGCCGGGCCGACGGCAAACGGCTTTAACGGCGGGATGCCGGGCAACCCGGTGAACCCGATGGCGGGCCCGGCCCAGACGCAAACCAATCAAAGCGGCGCCATCACTCTGATTTGCCGGGCGGTGAGTTTATCCAAGGTGGATTCGGCAGCGAACAGCGGGATTGCCTATACGCTGGAGAACGAATTGCAAGCCAGCCCCTATTTTGATCCCAAAGCGACGCAACTCACCGGCCAGATTGATCCGGAGGATGCCTCAGGCACGTTCACCTTCGGGATTTCGGCCGTGCTAAAAAACCCATTGAATCTTTAGCATGGCCTGGATCAAGAGAAATTTGCTTTTTGTCGTTGGCGCGGTGATTGCCATGGGGCTGCTGGCCGCCGCCGGTGTCTACGACTTCAAAAATTGGCAGCGCAACAACGCGGCGTTGGACGCGCTGAACCAAGCGTATGTCACCTCGCAGGGCCTGAAAAGTCAAAGCCCATCGCCCGGCAACGACCAGATTGACAACATCAAAGCCGCCGGGGAACAGGAACAACAACTGCTCCAATGGATTCAGGAAACAAAACAATACTTTCAGCCGATTCCTGCCGTGCCCGATCCCGCCGATGGGGAGATCACGGATGCCAGATTTGCCGGTGCGCGCGATCATACCCTGAGTCAATTGCAGATGGAAGCCGCCGGCGCGAGTGTCACCGTGCCGCCTCAGTACGGCTTCTCGTTTGAAGCGGAACGAACGCTGGTGAAGTTTACGCCGGGCAGCCTGGATGCGCTGGCCCAGCAACTCGGCGAGGTGAAGGAGATTTGCGAAGTCCTTTATGTCGCCAGGATCAATTCGTTGGACGGCGTCCGTCGGGTGCGGGTGTCGAACGATGATGCCAGCGGGCCGCAGTCGGATTATCTCGATCAGACCATCACGACAAATAATCTGGCCGTTTTTACACCGTATGAAGTGACGTTTCGCTGTTTCAGCCAAGATCTGGCCGGCGTGCTGTCGAGTTTTGCGTCATCGCCGCATGGATTCATCGTAAAAGGCATCAACGTGCAACCGGCGGCAGGAGTGACGGCCGCGTCACCGGCTTCGGGCCCTCCCGGAATGGGCGGATTTGCTCAGCCACCCTTCGGGAACGCGCCGCCGCCGGCATTTACCCCAACACCCGCGCCGACTAGCAGTGGGGGATTGCAAACCGTGCTCAACGAGCAACTGTTGAGCATCACCCTGGATATTGAGATCGTCAAACCGTTGCCGGGAAATTAACCGCATGGATTTCCTCAAAAAACATTACGAAAAGATTTTGCTCGGTTTTGTCTTGCTGGGTCTGGTGGGGGCCATGGTTTTTTTGCCTTTCATGATTCTGCATGACCGCACCATGCTGGAGGACACCCGCACGGGGATCATTTCCCGTCCCGTCAAGCCGCTCCCGCCGCTGGATTTGACGACCGAGAGCAACGCCGCCGAGCGCCTGCAATTGCCCTATCAACTCGACCTGGAGACGACCAACAAGCTGTTTAATCCCGTCGAATGGGAAAGGGCCGTGGACGGGACCCTCATCAAGATTGCCAGCGGCAATGAAGTGGGGCCGCGGGCCGTTATGATCGCCCGCATCCTGCCTTTGTACTTCACCCTGACCCTGGATTCGGTGCAGACCAATGAGTTTGGCGTGCGCTACATCATTGGCGTCGAGCGTCAAGCCGCGCCGGTGGCGTGGCAGCGGGCCAAACGACAGCATTATGCTTCTGTCGGCGAAAAGAACGAAGCCTTTACCATTACGGAAGTGCAGGGGCCGCCGGCCGACCCCACACAATTAATTTTACAATTAACCGATTCGGGCGGGACAGCGACCATATCCTGGAACAAACCGTTTCGCCGCGAGGACGCCTACATGGCGGATTTGAAATATCATCCCGAGGGAAGAAGCTGGGACGGCCAACGCGTGGGTGACGATCTAAAATTTGCGGGCGACGATTACATTATCGTTGCCATCAACCAGAACCAGGTGGTATTATCCGCTGCATCGAACCAGAAAAAGACAACGTTAACTTACAATTCCAAATGACGCCTGCCCGCAATCATCCCAGTGTCAGGCGATGCTGACACCGAAAACCTGAACTCAGCCATGACAAAAGCAGTTTCTGTCCCACTCGGTTTCATTTTGATACTGGCAGGTGCCTTTGTGTTGCCAGCCCAAACCAACAGCCCTGCCGACATGGCCGTCAGCGAAGCCGTTTTGCGGCAGGCCAATACCGTGGTTCTGCGCCAGAAACTGGTACAGGCCCAGGACGCCGCCGCGCACAACGATTTGGTGGTCGCTTCCAGGCTTTACGAGGATGCCTACGCGCTGGTGCAGCAAATCGGTTCCGGCATTGACGCCGAATCTGAACAGACCGTCTCGGGACTTGCCTCCGTGAGGCTCGAACTGGCCCGGGAAGCACAGCGTCAGGGTGATCTCCGGGAGGCGGACACGCAGATCAACCGCGTTTTGAAAGTGGACCCGCAAAATCCCGCCGCGCTGGCGTTCAAGAAACAAAACGATCGGATGATTGCCGCCCTGCGTGGCAAGGTGCCTGACGATGCAACCCTTCAACAGGTTCCAACCATTGCCAACGACAAAACCGATGCGGATACACTGGTGCGCGATGGCAAGCTGCTTTACGAGATGGGAAAATTTGAAGAGGCCGAAGCCAAATTGCAACAGGCCCTGAAGCTGGACCCGATGAACGAGGGCGCCTATTATTATATGACCCTGGTCAAACAGGGTGCCGATGCCCGCGAAGAGCGGATGCACACGACGGACAATCAGACCCGCATCGTGGAAGTGACCAAGGCGTGGGAATCGCCCATGAGGAACAGTGCCCAGTTGCCCGTGCCCAATCCGTATGCCACCAATGACTTCGTTCACACCGGTCCGGGACGTGAGGCCATCATGAGCAAACTCAACCGCATCCGGCTCGACCAGGTGTTTTACGATGGGCTGCCGTTGAGCGAAGTCGTTCGCAACCTGAGCGAACAAGCCAAGGTGCGCGACCCGGACAAGGTGGGCATCAATTTTTTGATTAATCCCAACACGGATAATTCCGCATCGGTCACCACCACCACGCCCACGACTGGCGTGGGTTCCCCGTTTGGCGGGCCCGGTGCGGGCGGCATTCCGGGTGGCGCCGGCGGAGGGCAGCAAATTGACCCCACCACGGGTTTGCCGATGAACACAACGCCGACCGTTGGCGGGGAATCCGTGGATATTAATTCTGTCATTATCAGGATCAATCCGGCGCTCAACGACGTGCGCATGGCGGACGCATTGGACGCGATTGTGCAGGTTGCGGACCATCCCATTGAGTACTCCATCAGTGACTATGCCATTGTTTTCTCGGCCAAAGGGCCGCGTTCGCCGCAACTTTTTTCACGGACGTTCAAAGTAGATCCCAACACCTTTGTACAGGGCCTGGAAAGCGTTGGTTCACTCGTCTTTGTCAATAATAACAGCAGCGGTTCCAGCGGCAGCAGCGGCAGCAGCGGCAGCAGCGGCAGCGGCAGCAGCGGAAGTGGCCAAAACTCAAGCGTGGGCCTGTTGGCAATTGTCAACGCCGCGCCGGGCGAATCAGGAAACCGCAGCAGTGGTTCCGGCGGTGGCGGCGGTGGCGGTGGCGGCGGCGGCGGCGGTGGTGGCGGTGGCGGCGGCGAAACCGGCAACGGTGGATTGGATTTCGTGACTACCACGAACAACACGGTGAACGTCAGCCTGTCAGCGCGGAATTTCTTCACCACGTTGGGGGTGAATTTATTTCCGCCGAAAAGCATTTTCTTCAATGACCGGTTGGGACTGTTGTTTGTTCGCGCGACGATGGAGGACCTGGACACCATCGAGAGTGCCATTCAGGCGTTGAATCAGGTGCCGCCCCAGGTCCACATTAAGGCGCGATTCGTTCAGGTGGAACAGGACGACAACGCCGGCCTGGGGTTTGACTGGTACCTGGGACAGTTCAACATCGGCAATTCTGTTTCCGCCCAGGGTGGTAGCGCACCATCGCTCAACGTCCCGGGTCCGGGTGGCAGCATTGTGCCCTTCCCCGGTCCCACCGCTGCCAACCAAATTGCCTCTTCAGCAACGGACCAGCAAATAACCAGCGGTCTCAACAATTCGGCTCTGCCCGCCATCGGCACCCTCACCGGCATCCTGACCAATCCCAATTTCCGCGTTGTGCTCCATGCCCTGGAGCAACGCCAGGGCGTTGAGGAACTGGCCGAACCGGAAGTCACCACCACCAGCGGCCGGCAGACCGAGATGCGGGCGACGGAAATCATAACCGTCATCACCGGCTTCAGCTTCCAGCAAGGCTCGGCGGCGGTCGCCAGCGGCACCACCACCACGCCTTAAAGATAAACCATCATCTTTTGCCACCGAAACATGAAAAATCATAAGCCCAACCGGATTCCCAAAGCCGCGCCTTTAATATTGCTGTTGATCGGGGTGTGGGCCGTTGAATCGGCTCGCGCGCAGGGCATTGCACCCGGCACCTCTGCCATCACCCCGACCACCCAGGCCATCGAAACCGGCCCGATATTGGACGTGGTGCCGTATGTCCTGGCCGACGGTTACACGATTAACCTGACCTTGATTCCGTCGCTGACGGAATTCGCCGGTTATGCCACGGCGCCAAGCATTGCCAATGTCACCGGCGGCCTGAATGTGGTGCAATTGCCCGTGATTCTGCCGGATTTCACCGTCCGCCAGGTTATCACCACCGTGAATGTTTGGGATGGCCAGACGGTCGTCCTCGGCGGATTGATCAACTCCCAAACCTCGACCGAAAAAGACAAAGTGCCGATGATTGGCGATTTGCCGATTCTCGGACGCCTTTTCCAAAGTCAGACCAAGGTTTCCGTTAAAAAGAACCTGATGATTTTTGTCACCGCGACGATCGTGGATCCGGCAGGCAACCGTGTTCATTCGGACGATGAACTGCCGTTCGCGCAAAGCGCCATTCCCCCACAGCCACCGGGGGCGGGGCAGGCGACGGAAAACGACAGAACGGTGACACTGCCTCCACAATAACCATCTTAACAGGCGTGCCATCTGTTCGCAGAGTGCCATCGAAGAGCAAGGAGTGAAAATTCAGTCCTGCATGAATTTATGGATCGACTGCTGATTGTTGACGGGCACGCTTACGCGTATCGCGCATTTCACGCCATACGGAGTTTGCGTTCGCCGGAGGGTCGGCCCACGAATGCCATTTACGGCTTCGTTAAAATGCTGGCGAAAATGCGCGCGATTCTCGAGCCAACGCATTTGATTGTGGTCTGGGACGGCGGGTTGAGCGCGGAGCGCCTGGCGGCGTTGCCGGAATACAAGGCGCAACGTCCGGAGATGCCGGACGATTTGAAACCGCAGTTCGACGAAATGACGGATTATTTGAAGGCGGCCGGGGTGGTTTCGTTTTGCCGCGAAGGTGTGGAGGCCGACGATTACATCGCCTGCCTGGCGCGCCGGGCGGCGGATGCGGGCCTGGCGGTGGTCATTGCCAGTTCCGACAAGGATTTCATGCAGTTGGTGTCACAACGGATTGGTTTGTTGAATGCGAATGACAAGACCGAGACCGTTTGGACGGACGAACAGGTTCGTGCGAAGGCCGGCGTGGATCCGTCGCAAATCGTGGATTGGTTAAGTCTGACGGGTGACAGCGTGGATAACATTCCCGGTGTGCCGGGGGTTGGTCCCAAAACCGCGGCTGAATTGCTGAACCAGTTTGGCTCGGTAACCGCCTTGTATGAACGGCTGGACGAGGTGAGATCGGAAAAACTTCGTGCGAATTTGCGCGCGGCGGAGCCAATCGTGCGGCGCAACCACGATCTGGTGCGGCTGCGCGAGGATTTGTCGTGCGAATTTTCGCCGGATGAACTGGTGGAAAAGCCGGCGGATGCCGGCCGGTTGCGCGAACTGTACCGGCGCTGGGGCTTCAAGTCGCTGCTGGCGGCGCTGGAGGAACAAGCGCGCGAGTGTCAGGCGATTTTGATTTAGAAAAATGAATTTGCCGGATTGGATGCAAGTATGGTTCGTGGCCAATGGACTGGCGCGTTTTGGCCAAACTAATTTTGGACAAAATGCGATGAAACAGGTACAGTCGGACAAACCAATTATGTTTTCGCCGTTCGCTCGTAAGATCGTGTGGTTTATGGTTCTGCTTGCCGGAATTCCCGCTGTGGTTTTCGGGCAGACGAACTATTACGCCACCAATGGAACTGAATACGCCATTGTCGGTTCATTGCCGGGCGATCAGGTTCAGCCTGACGCGGCGGTGAACACCAATGGCGGTTTTGTCGTCTGGCAGGATAATATCACCGACGGTAATGGCTGGGGCGTGAGCGCGATGCAGCTGAACCCCACGCTTTCCGGATCGGGCAGTTCTTTCCGGGTCAATGTGCAGGGGACCAATGATCAGGAAAATCCGCGGGTGGCTCTGTTGCCCGGCGGCGGCGCGGTCTTTGTCTGGCAGGGCGGCGTGGAGGGCTTGAATCAGCACATTTATGCGCGGTTTCTTTCCGCTGCCGGCACCTGGTTGAGCACAACCGATGTGCTGGTCAACACCTTCACCAATAATTTTCAACAAAATCCCGCCGTAGCCACCTTGACCAACGGAAACGTCATCGTCGTTTGGGCCAGTTTTGATGAAGTCAACTCCAACAGCATGCAGGATGTCTATGGCCGGATTTTTTCACCCGCGGGCGCGCCGCTGACGGGTGAGTTTTTAATCAACCAAGCCACTTCTTACAATCAACGCACGCCAACGGTAGCGGCGCTGGCCAACGGTGGATTTGCCGTCGCCTGGGTGTCCGAACAGGAAAGGACGGCTGCGCCCAATCCCGGGGCGGGTTCGTTCAGTGTTACCATTACAAATGCTGCAACGGTTCCCACTCCGAGCGTAGACGTTTACGCCCGGCTTTATGACGGCGGTGGCAACGCTCAAGGTGGCGAATTTCTTGTCAACACGGATTTCAATCCCTGCGCCAATCCCGACGTGGCTGCCGGCTCGGATGGCGGTTTTATAGTGACCTGGGACGCCCGTGACATGACCAGCCCGCTTGGCAACGGATTGGATATTTATGCCTGTTCATTTAACAGTGTCGGTGCTGTCGTCGGCACGGTGATGCGGGTAAATTCCTATGTTTACGGTGATCAGTATGCGCCTCGAATCGCTTGTGTGGGAACGGATTACTTGATTGTGTGGGCGAGCTTGACTCCGCAGCAGGGGGTTTACGGACAATTCCTGCGCAGCAATGGTTCAACCGTTGGCAGTCAGATTCAAGTGAATGGCTCGCTGGCCGTCAAGAATATCCAACCGGTCGTCACGTCAGACGGTGTCGGTCAATTTCTGGCCGTTTGGAGCGGCTTCACTGGTCTGCCATACAGTTTTGATTTGTTCGCGCAGCGTTATATCAATACCCAGCAGCCATTGGAACCGCTGCCCGCGCCGTTCGTTTATGCGCCGTTTGTGTTGAGCAACAACGTCTATCAGACTCAACTGCAGGTGTCCTGGCCGCCGGTGACCGGGCTTTCCATCTCCAATTATGAAATTTATGTGAATGGCGCAACCACACCGACGGCGGTGACCGCCAGCAATGTCTGGACCATGACGGCGGCAAACGGTTTGGCCGCGAGCAGCAGCAATTATTTCCAGGTGGATTATGTGACGACGGATGGCCGCCGCCCGCCCTTGTCGCCGGCAGCCGGCGGCACGACGTGGAGCGGCGCCAATTATTACGGCATTCCGTTTGAATGGATGGAACAATATTACGGCTACAATTTTGCCAACTGGCCAACCAATGTAAACGCACCCCTAGCCTCGGGTGGGTTGAGCCTGCTGCAGGTGTTCTTGAGCGGCGGCAATCCCCTGAACTCCAGCACCTGGCTGCGGACAGCGCTGGCCAATACGCCGCAGGGTTTGTTCCTTGATTGGAACACCCAGCCAGGATTCACCTATCAGGTGCAGACGACAACCAACTTTGGCACCTGGAGCAATTTGGGCGCGCCTCGTTTTGCGGCCGGCGCCAGTGATTTAATTTTTGTCGGTGGCAGTTCCGCAGGCTATTACCGTGTTTTGCTTCTGCGCCAGTGACATGTGTATGAGAGAATTGATTAAAAGCGTTCTTTGGGTTGGCTGTCTGGCATTGGGTCTCCAATCCGCCTGGGCGTTTTCATTGTTGGGACCCTTGGGAGTCAGTGGAACCACTGGCGGCACCGAGGAGGATAACTGGCAGGTGACTTTGATTGGTTACAATCCCCTGCCTGGTTTCGGTCCGCCGTTTTTTACCGATGGTCAGCCTTCCGGGCCAAAAAATATCCTCGAGGGATACCGGCTTAATACGCCGGTGTTGTATTATGCGTTCGATCCCGATTTCAGCTACTTTGGTTCAAACGGCGAATACGCCGTACAACAGGCGTTTGATATCCTGAACAGTCTGACGAACGTGGACAGTTACAGCGCCGGTTTGACGGAATTTCCTTTGAACTCACAAAGTGTCAATTACCAAGCGCAGGCCTTGGGATTGTATGATGTGAAATCGATGACGTTGTCGCTGATGATGGAACAAATGGGCTTGGCTGATGCAATCCGTTATACGTGGGCGTTGGCCGATCGTAATATCCCGTCGGGAGCTACTTGTAATCCGCCCGGACCCGGCAATGGTGTGGAATACGCGGTGATTCAAAGAAATTTTGACATCACCGCCACCCCGCTCAACCAGATTCAATACTCGGCCTACGTCAATGCCGAACTTTACACCTATTTTATTTCTGAAAACTGCGGTGCTCCCGGCGGCTCTCCACCGGACGCGGATGCGTTGGAGATTCCGGTTGATCCGTTAAACCCCAATCCCCCGGTTGCTTCAGGCCACGGTGAAGGACTTTTGTTGCCCGGTGCCTTTTACACCGGCCTGACGCGGGATGACATGGCGGGACTGCGCTATCTTCTGAGTACGAACAACCCTTTTGCTCCCAGTCCGGCTTACCGGGAATCGCCGGCGGGCGGAAGTCTGCTTTTTAGCACCAATTTCAACTCACCCCAATTATTATATACGTCCAATTTCAACGCCTTGGTGTCCGCGTCATTGACCAACAGCCCGGTTGCGCTCCAGGCCTTGTTTCCGGGACTGGTGGTTGGGGCCAATCCGCCCAGTTATTTCAGCAATGTGGTTTCGCCGATTGTCATTGCCTATTTCACCAATTTTGTAGGCCAGCCTGCCGACCAGCCGGCCACGTTGGTGACGGTGACCACTTATGTGACCAACATCGTGCAGTTTTTCCTGAATTCCTTTGGCAATGTGGTCACCAACAAATCGTATCCCAATACCTCGTATGCCATCCAAACCATCACGGTCGGGCCGCCGCTCGGCTGGCCGGCGGGTACGCCGTTTGTGACCAATGTCACCTACCAGGTATTTCAATCCAACATCGTTTCGGGGGATTATTTCATCATCACCAACGGAGCCTGTGGTCCCAATATTATCCAGACCCTCCAGACCAATGTAAATGTCGTTACAAATGCCATGGTCGGTGTGACAAATGTGAATGGTCAAATGTTTGCACAGAACCTGATTTCCTATTTCACGAACTACGTCTTTGTGGTGCAGCCCTGCACTCTGGTGACCAACGCAGTTGCTGACTACCAAGGCATTGGCCGGGTCCAGTTTGTGCGCGTGCGGGATGATAATTACGATTACCAATCGGGCACGTTTTTCACTCCCATTACCAACCAATACACGATGGTTGTCATCACAAACGGTCAGCTGGTGACCCAGACCTTCCAACGTGTGGTGACCAGGCCAGACATCATCTTTTCGGGGCAGGATTTGTCCGCCGGCGGCGGTGACAATGTTTTTACTTTTGATTTCTCCAGCCGCACCACACCTGATTTTATCAACAGCCGCGAGGCGTCCGGGCTGGCGGGACCTGGAACCATTGACCCCACCAGTTCCACAAATGTCGGAATCGTGTTCAACACGGTTGGCCCCGTTTATGTAAATTCCTCTCCATCCTCGTTGACGGGGCCGAGTTTGGCCGCACAAAATGTGATTTGGGCATCATTCGATGGCACGACCAACGCTCCGGTGGTTTATCCCAATGGCACCAGCATTGCGAATCTGGCCGCGTCAGCATTGATTCAAATTTCTCCGCCCCCTCCGACCTTGCCCAACGGCGTCAAAGGGGGGGCTTACAACGTTCAACTGACAGCCACCAATGCAACCGCTCCATTTACGTGGACATTGGCGTCCGGTTCGGCCGGGTTGCCGTATGGATCGCCAAACCTGACCTTGTCTTCCGGCGGCCTCGTTTCCGGCACGCCGACCAACAGCGCGACGTATGATAACATTGTAATCCAGATGACGGATTCCAGCGTGCCGCCGCGCACGGTGCAGATGATTTATTCACTAACCATCAATTAACCGGTGAGCGTCAAATGAAGTCAAGCTTTTCAAAATCCACCGGACGGTTTCGGGTAAAATCGCTGCCATTCTGGGCCGGTCTGATCCTGGGTCCGCTGGTGGCGATGGGCACGGATTCCATTTACATTAACACCGGCGCCATCAACGGAACTCCACCCAACGTGGACGCCACCAATTTTTATAATTCCGGCACCTGGAATATTTTCACCAGTGCTCCTTATGAAACCGCCAATACTCAGAATTATACCAATGTGGCCGCGATGACGGGCACCGTGGGTTGGGAATTTGATTTTGGAACGTCCACCAGTGGCGGTCCGCGCAGTTGGTCGGCCAGCTTTTTTAATGACAGCCCGGGGACCATTCAGGCGAACGATGGCACCATCTATAATCCATATCCATATAATCCTGTGGTGGTGAGTTATTTGGTGGTGCAGGCCACGAATATCATCAACAAGGGGACATTGGAAGCCGGCCCCAATGGTGAACTTGTCTTAAATGGCGGAATGGTCAGTCTGGCGCTCAGCGAATTGGCGATCACCGGCCTGGCGTCGGGTGGCGGCGGTATTGACGGAGGGAATTTTACACTGGATACGGGTCTTTATGGTGAAGATTGGGCGCAAACCAATATGCCGGCCACCCTGCCGGGAGGGATAAATTTGCCGCTTATGAACAGCGCGGCGCTGTGGAATGGAACCAATGTATCCACGCCTTCCTACGGAGTGCTGGACAACTGTTCAACCAACTATTTTACAGGCCCGGTGCTGTCATTTGTGACGACCAACTCCGACTCAATGGACACGGTGGCCCCGTCGAACGAAGTCCGCCAGGCGGTTTTTGTCTTAACCGCAACCAACGACCCCAGCATAACCGCGCGGATAAGATTTACGCCCAGTTCAAACCCGACAAATCTTTTCCGGACGGTTGCCGTGCAACTGGCAGCCACATTGACCAATGCGTTAACCCTGGCGGTGGAGACCAATACAATTTATCTGGTGGATACTTTGAGCTCGGAGACCAACCTCGGATTTTACACGAATTCCAATCCCAGCGCTTTCTATACTTGCAATGGGCCAGTGTTACAGCCGCAAAATTATATTGTGTCCCGCTCGGATCCGATCGTGCCCCAAACCGGTCTGGCGGCGTTCGGTTCCGGGACGAACGGCCTCGGGAAGCCCGCGGCCGTCTTTTTTGACGACCCGAAGTTACAGTTGCCGAGTCTGATGGTATCCAACATCTACAGCGCCTACTCCATCTTTGTTGACGATCTGGCGGCGAATCCGTCGGGCGCGGCGGCAACCAATCTGCCCGGCAGAATACAGATTAACGCGAATAATTTGGACATCACCCGAACGTTCCTCGGTGCCCAGGGATCCATATCGCTCCAGGCCAGCAATCTGGTCAGCAGCGCCGGCGCCGTTGTGGATTGTCAAAACTTGAGCTTTAACCTCGGTTCGACCAACGGTTATTTGAATTTCACCAATCTGGCCAAATTGGACGTTTCCCGGCTGCGAGGGACAATTGACGCCTGGAGCGCCTTTTGGACCAATTCGGAGGTGGTGGGATCCGGTACCAATGCAGTAACCAATTCGATTGCATTTTCGATCCTGGTTGTGGATGCGAGCGGGCTTTCCTCGAAAGTACCGGTCGCGGTTCAAAATTTGACTTTGCACAGCACCAATATCACGGTCAGCGATTTCATGAATGTTAATCAGACACTGCTGCTGGACGGTCAGAGTTTCACCCTGCTGGGAGAGATCGATCTTCTTTCGGGTTCCTTACAGAACTGGGGCAGCAGCAATGCCCCAACCCTTCGTTACTTAACCAATGATGGCTATCTCTTTATCCCCAATAACGCGCATTTTGGGGACGATACCGCCACGAATTATGCTGCGTTCGTCAACAATGGCGCCATCTCTGCGGGCAACCAGACCATTAACAGCACCTTTCTTGGAATTGGCGGACTTGATCAAACGACGGTTGGTGATTTTATGGCAACCATGCAAACCGGCACGGTGGTGAACGCCACGATTTCCTCGGCGGCCAACATTCGATTTTTTGCCAACACGCTGCAATTCAATCAATCTTCGCTCACGGCTTCCCTCGCGCTGAATTTATCGGTGACCAATTCGCTGACCGACAATGGGATGCCCAATGTTTTCAGTTGTGCCAGCGGATTCAACCTGCTCGTCAAGCCGGCGACCGGCGACCTGCTGGGAACGACTTTCCAAACCACTGCCGCCGCCCGGTCGAGTGTGACTCATACCTGGGCCGGCCTGGACCTGGGACCGACCTTGGCCGGTTTTTCCAATAATGCCGCCATCGGGAGTCTGGTTTTGGCGGCCGGTGGTAATGGCACTCCCTTTCAGGAACCGGAATTCACCTTCAGCGGTACGGGTGTTTCCAACGGCCTTTATGTGGCATATCTCGATATTTCCAAACTGACCAATTATAATTTCCTGGACGGCTCGCTGGTCAGCATCAGCCCCAACCTGACCATTTACTTTGGCGGTGCCAGCACGAACCCGGCGGCCTTGAATGGACAATTTGGCGGTCATTTGGTTTATGTACCGGGGTTGGCCGGCCAGAACACCAAATTGTCCGGTGGCAGTTACAATAGTGGCAGCGGTACTTTCCAATTTTCAATTGCCAGCTCGTCGGGCCAAACGAACGTCGTCCAGGCGTCAACGAACTTCGTGAATTGGATCCCGATTGGCACGAACATTGGCCCTTTGCTGTTTGTTGATCCCAACGCGAAGAACTACCCTTATCGTTTCTACCGTATCAAGATCGGGCCGTAACAGGCTGCCGACTGATGAAAGTCTTCGGACTAACCGGTGGCATTGGCATGGGCAAGTCTGTTGCCGCCCGATTTCTCGAAGATCGCGGCGTGCAGGTCGTGGATACGGATACACTGGCACGCCAGCTCGTTGAACCGGGCCAGCCCGCGCTGGCGGAAATCCAGAAGGTGTTTGGCCAGAACGTCGTTGCGCCCGACGGCCAATTGCGGCGCGATGCGCTGGCGCAAATCGTTTTCACCGACCCTGCCACCCGCCGGAAGCTTGAATCCATTCTCCATCCGCGCATTCGTGAATGCTGGCTCGCGCAAGTTGAAACGTGGCGCAAGGAAAACCACGCGCTGGCCGTGGTGGTGATTCCGTTGCTTTTTGAAACGAATGCCGAATCGCACTTCGACAAGACCGTATGCGTCGCCTGTTCGGCGGCCAACCAGCGCCGCCGGCTTCTGGAACGTGGCTGGACGCCGGACCAAATCCAACAGCGCGTTGCCGCCCAATGGCCGATCGGGCAAAAAATCGCCCGCGCCGATTTTGTGATTTGGACCGACGGTTCACTGGAGGTTCTCTCACAACAAATCGAACGGATTCTCTGCAACGGCTCGCTTAAGTTGAAGTGACCATGCTCCATCGCACACTTTTTCTTGGCACCCTCCTGCTGGCCTCGGTGCTTCCCCTGCCGGCCGTCGAACCAGCCGCGGCCGCTTCCACGGTTCCGCAGGTCGCGGTCGATTGGACGAAGACGGTTCGCGTCTCCCGCTCGACACCGACCTTGCAGGTGGTGGTGAACCCGTCGCTGCGGCGCGGATCGCCGATTCACGACCCGGTCTTTGCCGCCCTGCGCGACCTTGGCGCGGAAAATGTGCGCTATGTGCCGTGGCTGCCCTACCCGAGGCTGGCCGTGGCGGAGATGGAACCGCCAACCGCGACCAATACCTCGTGGGACTTCAGCCTGATTGATCCGATGACGCTCGATTTTCTCGACGCGGCCCGGGGCCACTCGACGATTCTTAATTTCAGCACGATACCGGCATGGCTTTTCAAGACTCCACAACCGGTGACTTACCCGGCCGACCCGAACACGCCCTGCTGGAATTATACGCAGGGCACGGAACTGAAAGACCCGACTTTGAAGGAACTTGGTGATTATTATGCGCGACTGGTCGGTTGGTATGGTCAGGGCGGTTTCACCGACGAGCTGGGGGTGCGCCACAACTCGGGCCACCATTATAACATTCCATGGTGGGAAGTTCTGAACGAGACCGAAGCCGAGCATGATACGACACCGCAACAATACACGGAACGTTACGATGCGATTGTGAGTGCGATCCACAAGGTCTCGCCGCAAACGAGATTTGTGGGGCTGGCCATGGCCTACGCAAACCGCCTTAATTACTACGAATATTTTCTCAATCCGAAAAATCACCGGCCCGGCATTCCGCTGGACATGATTTCCTATCATTTCTATGCGGACCCCGGAAATGGAACCAATGCCACCAATCCCGACGCCTGGCATTTCTGTGAGCAGGCGGACACGTTTCTCGATACCGTCCGCAAGATCGAGAGCATCCGCCTCCGGCTGAGCCCCGCCACACAAACGGACATTGACGAACTTGGGGTCATTGCGCCTGACGAAAGCTGGAAGAACCTGCCCGTTTACTGGAACGCGGCGGGCGCGATGTTTGCGTATCTTTATGCGGAACTGAGCAAGCTGGGCATTGAGAATATCGGCGAGTCGCAACTGGTCGGCTATCCGACCCAATACCCCAGCGTGAGCATGGTGAACTGGAAAACCGGCAAACCGAACGCGCGTTTCCGTGTGCTGGAACTGCTCAAACATAACTTCGGACCCGGCGATGTGCTGGTCTCCACCCGGGTCACCGACCCGGATGTCGCCGCCCAAGCCTATCGCACCGTCGCCGGACGGAAACTGCTCCTGATAAACAAGCGGAACGCAGTGGTCGGCGTAAATCTCCCGGCTGAGGCATCGGGCGCACGCATCGACGTGGTTGACCCCACGACCGGGGAAAATCCGGCGCAAAGCAGCACGGTTTCGGGAACGCGGGTGACACTGGCCCCGTTTGCCGTGGCGGTGATTTCCACGGTGACCCCCTGATTGGCCGTTCTTTGAAAAGAGCAAGGTGCCGGGGAGAAGATTTGACTCCGGCCGGGGCACCCCCGACGCGGCACCAAAGTTGAATGCAAAGAGTGATTCCAAAAAATAACCGATCCATTCAAGCGGCCGGAGCGACCAGTTGCTCCTTCGCTTTTGACCTGGGCCACGCCGCTGGTGTGAACTCTTTGATCCGGGTTATCCTGGCTGCCGGCGGGCGCGTGAACAAATCCTTCAGATGATCAATGAGGTTGGAGCCGTGCCACCGTCCGCCCTTTCCCAGCCAGGTGCCTGTTTTCCCTTCCGGCGGTGATGGGCAGACAAGTTGAAGTTTGTGGTCCAATGCTGCCGAAGAACATTTCCAATCTGAGAACCCTGTGTTAGGCTGCCCCGCATGATTCTCACGCCCGCAGAGTTGCAAAGCCTGGTTGAGTTGATCCATCAGTCGCCGCACACCCTGCTCGGCATGCATCCACTCGGTGATGGTTCCGGATTGGTTGTTCGGGCCTTTCTGCCCGATGCCGCCCGGGTCGAGATCCAGCCGGTTCACGAAAAGAACAGGCCGAAATTCGAGTTGAAACGCGTTCATGAAACCGGACTGTTTGAAGGTATCACCCGGACCGCGAACAAGGTCTATGCCTACGATCTGGTCATCACCACTCACCAAGGGCACCCGCGCCGGACGCGCGACGCGTTTTCCTTTCTGCCGACCCTGGGTGAATCGGACCTGTTCCTGTTTGGCAAAGGTGACGAGCGGCGCATTTACGAGAAGCTCGGTGCGCAACTGCGCACGATCGACGGGGTTCCCGGCGTCAGTTTTGCCGTCTGGGCGCCGAATGCGCAGCGCCTCAGCGTCGTCGGCGATTTCAATCATTGGGATGGCCGCTTTCATCCCATGCGATTGCTCGGTGCGTCCGGCGTCTGGGAAATCTTCGTTCCCGGTGTCGGGGAAGGCGCCCATTACAAGTTTGAAATCCGCGACGCCCACGGGAAGATTTCACTCAAAACCGACCCCTACGGGTTTTTCTTCGAGGTGGCTCCGAAAAACGCCGCCATCGTCTGGAACAACGAAAAATTCGAGTGGACGGACGATGTCTGGATGACACGCCGTCGCGAATCCCGCGATGCGGAACTCCGCTCGCCGGTGAGCATTTATGAAGTGCATCCCGGTTCTTGGCGGAAGAAGGGCATCGGAGAATCGTTCAGCTACCGCGAACTCGCCGCGCCCCTGGTGGAATATGTCCTGCGCATGGGATTTACCCACGTCGAATTGTTGCCGCCGGCGGAACACGCTTTTTATCCGTCGTGGGGTTACCAGGTGACCGGCTTTTACGCGCCGACCAGCCGCTTTGGCACACCGGACGATTTTCAGTTTCTCGTCAACGCGCTGCATGAATCCGGCATTGGCCTCATCATTGACTGGGTGCCGGCGCATTTTCCGCGCGACGACTGGGCGCTGGCGCGCTTTGATGGCACCGCCCTGTACGAGCATGAGGATCCGCGCAAGGGCGCACATCAGGACTGGGGCACGCTCATCTTTAATTACGGCCGCCATGAGGTGAACAATTTTCTGGTCGCCAACGCCCTGTTCTGGTGCCACCGCTTTCACGTGGACGGCCTGCGCGTGGACGCCGTGGCCTCCATGCTTTATCTCGATTACTCGCGCAAGCCGGGTGAATGGATTCCCAACCAGTTCGGCGGGCGCGAAAACATCGAGGCGATCGAGTTCCTGAAAAAATTCAATCACATTGCCCACACCGAGTTTCCCGGGCTGATGACCATTGCCGAGGAATCCACCGCGTGGCCGCTCGTCACCCGGCCGCCGTATCTGGGCGGCCTCGGGTTCTCCTTCAAGTGGAACATGGGCTGGATGCACGACACGCTGGGCTATTTCAGCCGCGAACCGATTCATCGGAAATATCATCAAAACGATCTCACGTTCGCAATGCTGTATCACCATCACGAGAACTTCATCCTCCCCCTGTCACACGATGAAGTGGTGCACGGCAAGGGTTCGTTGATTGGCCGGATGCCGGGCGATGACTGGCAAAAATTTGCCAACCTCCGCGCCCTGCTCGCGTATCAATGGCTGTTTCCCGGCAAGAAACTTTTGTTCATGGGCGGCGAATTCGGCCAGCGCGCCGAATGGAATGAAAACAGCCAGCTCGATTGGTGGCTGCTCGACGCCGGTCCGTATCATCGCGGCCTGCAACAGTTTGTGGCCGATTTGAACAAGTTTTACCTGGCCACGCCCGGACTGTGGCAATCCGATTACGACCCCGGCGGCTTCTACTGGATTGATTGCACGGATCGCGATAACAGCGTTCTTTCCTTCGTCCGCCAGACGGCCGACGGCTCCGACCAGCTGGCCGTCATTTTGAATCTGACGCCGGTGCTGCGGGAAAAATATCGCGTCGGGCTGCCGCGCGCCGGTAAATGGCGCGAAATTTTGAACAGTGATGCGGCGGTTTACGGTGGAAGCAACCAGGGAAATCTGGGCGGCGTCAGCGCGGAAAAAATTCCGTGCCATAATCAGTCCTGTTCGGCAGTATTCCGCCTGCCACCCCTGGGCATTTTGGTTTTACAGCCGGAGGTTTAAGGCTCGCTGAGTTTGTCGGCTCCCGGTACGGCGCCGCTGCGCCGGTCCAGTTCAAACCCCGCCGTCAGCCAATGCACGGTAAATTTCGTTTTGTCCGTCAAGGCGATGGTTTCGAGCATTTCCCATTCAGTGACGCCGCAGGCCGCGAAATTAAGACGGAAAAAATGCCACGAGTCCGGTGTGTTCGAAAAAGGGCGTAATCCAACGCTCATTTTTTTGTTCACAACCGCCCGCACGTCATCCCAGCCCGCGTCAATAAAAATGATCCGGTCAGGAATGGCTTCGTTACGCAGTTTGGCTGCCGTGGATTGATTTTTAACCATCGCAATGGCATCCAGCGGGTCTTCCGTTGTGTGCAACAGCAGCAACGGTGGCTGAAATGTGGCTTGAACGTAGGTTTGATTGGTCAACGCCACGACGGCATCCAGCAATGTCGGATGGGCATTGGTCAGCTTCGCGTTCGCCCGGCGGAAAAAATACAGTTCATCCGTTGCTCCCGGCATGAAAATCAGCGCCTTCACGACGGCGTTTGACTGAAAGGCATTCAACATCAACGGCACGCAATTTGTCCGGTTCAATTCCGTTATCCCGCTTTGCGGGATGCCCAGTGGCATCCGGCCCAACACGCCCTGCCAGGTTTCCTGGGCCGGCACGGCCGCGCCTGCGGTTGTCAACCACACGCAGACAGCGAGACGCACCATTTTTTTCATAGTGACAATTGAACGATTCGTTCCTGAATCTGGTTGTTCCAGCGGTTGAAATAGCCGAACAAACGATAAAGCTCCTCCAGCCGGTTCAACAAGGCCCTGCGTTCGGCGGATTGCGATTTCGATGTCCACAAGGCGTCGAGCGATTTCAACTCTTCCACCAGCTGGTCGTAAAGGCTGGTCAGCCTGGTTTGCAATGCGCGCAATCGCTCAACCCTTTCCTGTGCCCGTTCAAACAGTTGGACTTGCAACAACGGTGAAGTCACCTGGTTTTTTTCAGCAAGAAAATTGTCGGTGCTCAGGCAAACCGTCGCCACTTCGGCGAATAAGTCGGCCAGCGCGGTCGGAATTTGCTGAACCTCCCCGGGTTTTACGCCGAGTTCCAGCTCGAGCAAATGTAAAACCCGCAATTTGGGTTCGGTGAGGCAATGGTAGGCGGTGTTCAATTCCGCATAACGCCGGTTGGCCTTGAGTTTTTCCGTCTCGCCCGCCTCACGTTGTTTGTCGGGATGCGCCTCCGCCGCCAACGCCAAAAATTTCGATCTTAACGTTTCCGGTTCAAGCCAGGGCCGGCGTGGTTCGTTGAGCAGGGCGAAATAGTCCATCAGTCTTTAATTCCTAATTTTGAGGTTTCAGTTGCCTCGAACTGCGGTCCCCGGACTAAAAATTCAGAATTCAAAACCAATCACTGAAAAATCACGCGCTGAAGCTTTCGCCGCAGGAGCAGGTGGTCGCCGCATTCGGGTTTTTCACCTTGAACCCGCCGTCGAGGGTGTCGAGGTAATCCAGTTCGCTGCCGGTCACGTACAACGCGCTCTTGGGGTCCACCACCACGCGCACCCCGCTGGATTCAACCAGGATGTCCCGGCTGGCCGGCGCGTCCTGCAGATCCATCTTGTATTGCAACCCCGAGCAACCGCCGCCCAGGACCGCCACGCGCAGGACGCCGTTCGGCCGGCCTTGTTTCGTCAGCAGGGTTGACACTTTTTGCGCGGCGCTCGGTGTCAGCTTGACCAGCCGTTCGTCACCGACTCGGAAGGTCGGCGTGGCAGCTGTCGGGTTGGCGGTGTTGGCAATCATTCGACGTGCAACAAACTAGCCGGGTTTGCCGCGAGCGTCAACGTGCCTTGCCACATAATCTTGCTCTTCATCATAATCTTAATCCCTCGGCGATTACGATTAAGTGCAGGATTAAGATTAAGAAACCTCCACCAAGCCGGAACGCCGGTCTCCGACCCGGCGCATTAGGAAATGCCCTCGCCTTGTGCCGGGTCAGAGACCGGCGCATCCATGGTGCCAGATTCGACCGATTTTCATTTTGAATTGGTCATTTTTCATTTTTAATTCCCGTTGTGAAACTGGTTTCCTGGAACGTGAACGGCCTGCGCGCCGTGCTGAGAAAAAATTTTCTCGATTACCTCGCAGCGGAACAGCCGGACGTGCTCTGTCTGCAGGAAACCAAATGCAGTCCGAACGACGTGGAGCAGCTCTGGCCGGCCGGCTACACCACGTTCTGGAACAGCGCGGAAAGAAAGGGCTACTCGGGCACGGCCATTTTCACCCGGACGCGTCCGCTCCAGGTGGAGCCGCATATTAATATTGCTGAACACGACCGGGAAGGCCGCGTGCTTGCCGCCGAGTTCGACGCTTTTTTTCTGGTGAACGTTTATGTCCCCAACTCCAAGCGTGACCTTTCCCGATTGACCTATCGCCAGCGCTGGGACGCTGATTTTCTCCGTTATCTCAAAAAACTGGAAAAGAAAAAGCCCGTGATAATTTGTGGTGACCTCAACGTGGCGCACGCAGAAATCGATCTGGCCAACCCCAAGGCCAATGTCCACAACCACGGGTTTACTCCCGAGGAACGCGCCGGGTTCAGCGCCTTCATAAAGGCCGGATTTCTCGACACGTTCCGTGAATTTGAGAAGGGTGGGGGACATTACTCCTGGTGGAGCCCGATGGGCGGGGCGCGTTCCCGGAACGTCGGCTGGCGCATTGACTATTTTCTCATCTCCCAATCCCTGCGACCGCATCTCCAGCGTGCCTTCATCCGGCCGGAAATCGAAGGTTCGGATCACTGTCCCGTCGGCGTCGAGTTGAGTGGAGTAAAATAAAATAATTTATCTGGCATATTAACGCAGGCAGGCTTATGCTCACGATGGCTGAGCCGTTGCCGTCAATGAAAATACTTCTCGTCAGTCCGAAAACGCCTGACACGTTCTGGAGTTTCAAGCATGCCCTGCGCTTTGTTTCCCGAAAGGCGGCCATGGCGCCGCTGGGGTTGCTGACGGTGGCGGCCATGCTGCCGCCGGAATGGGAACTCAAGCTGGTGGACCTGAACGTGAAACGACTCCGGGACGAGGACCTGGTTTGGGCCGATTATGTGATGATTGGGGCCATGATCGTGCAGAAGGATTCAGTACACGAAATCGTGGCGCGGTGCGGCACCCTGGGGAAAACCGTCATTGCGGGCGGACCGCTGTTCACCACCGGACACGAAACGTTCCCGGCGATTCAGCACTTCGTTCTGGGGGAGGCCGAGGAAGTGATGCCGCAGGTGGTGGCCGACCTGCAAAGCGGCCGGTTGCAATCCATTTATCGCGCCACCGGCCGGCCCGATATTACCAAGACGCCGGCGCCCCGCTGGGACCTCATCCATCTGCGGCATTACGTGACGATGTCCGTGCAGTTCTCGCGCGGCTGCCCGTTTGATTGCGAGTTTTGCGACATCATCGTGATGAACGGCCGCGTGCCCCGTATGAAAACGCCGGCGCAATTGATCGCCGAACTGGACGGACTGTGCCGGCGCGGATGGAAGGACATGGTTTTCATCGTGGACGACAATTTCATCGGCAACAAACCGCGGACCAAGGCGCTGTTACGCGAGTTGATCGAATGGCGGCGGCGCACGCGGACCCGCATCGGATTTCTCACCGAGGCGTCCATGAATCTCGCCGATGACCCGGAATTGTGCGCGCTGATGGTGGAGGCCGGCTTTAAGAAAGTTTTCGTCGGCATTGAAACTCCGTCCGTCGAGTCGCTGGAGGAATGCCACAAGCTCCAGAACCGGAACCGCGACCTGGTGGCCTCGGTGCAGACGCTGCAACGTGCCGGGCTGGAGGTGATGGGCGGATTCATAGTCGGTTTCGACAGCGACCAGAACGACATCTTCAAGCGGCAGTTCGAATTCATCCAGCGTTCGGGTGTGGCGACGGCCATGGTGGGGTTGCTGAACGCGCTGCCGCAGACGCAGTTATGGCAACGGTTGAAACGCGAGGGCCGGCTGGAGACCGAAAGCACCGGCAACAACACCGACGCCGCGCTGAACTTCAAACCCAAATTGAACCGTGACTTCCTGCAATCCGGCTACCGCGAACTGGTAAAGAAGCTTTACGAGCCGCGCAACTATTACCAGCGCATCCGGACGTTTCTCAAGAGCCACCGCCCGACCGGGCCGCGCCTGCGCCTGTCCCGTGCCGATATCGTTGCGTTTCTGAAATCCTTCTGGGTGCTGGGCGTGTGGCACCGGGGGCGCGTCGGGTATTGGCGGCTGTTCTGGGGCACGCTCATCCGGCATCCGCGCCAGTTTCCGCACGCCATTGAACTCGCCATCCTCGGCTACCATTTTCGCCGCGTGGCCAATTCACTGCGGGCGCCTGCTCCTCACCAACGACGATGACCGGTCGTCATCCGGCAAGGATTGAAACTACTTCACATTCAATTCGCGCTGGATGCCGAATTTTTCAATGCGTTTGCGCAGCGTCGCCCGCGTGATGCCAAGGAGTTTCGCCGCGTGGACCTGATTGTTGTTCGTTTCCTTGAGCGCCTGGATGACGAGTTCGCGTTCCACAACCGGAATGACCTTCAATTTGGGATCGCGTTTGGCCCATTGAAACAGTTGCCGGGCCAGGGCCGCGGCATCGGTCGTGGCCTCATCGCCCGCCTTGCCTATCGCGGGTGGCATGGAGGCGCTGCCGGAACCCTGACCGGAAATTTCCGGGGGCAGGTCGCTTTGCAGAATCGCGTCGCTCTTGGCCATGACGTGCGCGCGGCGGAGGGCGTTTTCCAGTTCACGCACATTGCCCGGCCAATGATATTTTTCGAGCGTCCGGATGACGCTGGTGGCAATGGATTTTGGCGGACGCTGCTGTTCACGCGCAATTTTTTCCAGAAAATAGTTCACCAGCAATGGAATGTCATCGCGCCGGTCCCGCAACGGGGCGATGTGAATGCGCACGACGTTCAGCCGGTAGAACAGGTCTTCGCGGAATTGTTTGTTGGCGACGGCGGCCTCAAGGGGCTTGTTGGTCGCGGCGATGACGCGCACGTCCACCTGGATGGGCTGGTTGCCGCCCACGCGCTCAAAGGTGCCGGACTGCAGCACCCGCAGGATTTTCGTCTGCGTGGCCGGGGTCATGTCGCCGATTTCGTCGAGGAAAATCGTGCCTTTGTTGCATTGCTCGAATTTGCCGATGCGCTGCAGGGTGGCGCCGGTGAAGGCGCCGCGTTCGTGGCCGAAAAGTTCGCTTTCGAGTAATTGCTCGGGGATCGCCGCGCAGTTCACGGCCAGAAATGGCTGTTGGTGGCGTTCACTGTGATGATAAATCGCGCGGGCGACGAGTTCCTTGCCCGTGCCGCTCTCGCCGGTGATGAGCGCGGTGGCGTCGCTGGCGGCGACCTGGCCGATGAGTTTGAAGACCTGCTGCATGGCCTCGCTGCGGCCGACGATGCCGAGTTCATAATCCTCGGATTCGAGCAGGGGCTCGTAGGAAACGACCTGCTTCATGTCGCGCGCGGCTTTCAAGGCGCTGCCGACAATTTCCTTGAGTTTCGGCACGTCGAACGGCTTGAGCAGGTAATCATAGGCCCCGAGCTTCATTGCCTCGATGGCGGTTTGCGTCGTGCCATAGGCGGTCATCAGGATGACTAGTTGCTTGGGATTGGCGGCGCGGATGCGGCGAAGGGTTTCCAGGCCGTTCATGCCGCCCATGCGCACATCCATGAGCACAAGGTCGGGCTTGAATTTGGGAATGGTCTTCAACCCCTCCTCGCCGCTCGAAGCGGTGGCCAGCTCGATTTCCGGCGAATCAAAGATCCGCTGGAACGAATACCGCACGTCCTCTTCATCATCGATCAGCAGCAATTTGCTCATTTTGCCGCGCAGCATAGCTGGTTCTTGGTGGACGAACAGCGAATTTTGTTTGCGATTCGTCATTTGACCTCGCGGCGGGCATGACCTAGACTGGCGTTCCTTTTTAACATGAAAATTGTCGTCTGCGACCCAATCTCACCCAAAGGCATTGCGCTGCTCCAGCAGCGGCCTGAATTTGAAGTCGTTGTCCTGCCCAAACGGCTGCCCGAGTCCGAATTGCTGCCGGTCGTGGCGGACGCCGTGGCCCTGCTGGTTCGCTCCGAAACCAAGGTGACCCGCAAAGTCATCGAAGCCGCCCCGAAGTTGCGCGTGGTTGGCCGTGCGGGCGTCGGGATCGACAATGTGGACGTGGAGGCGGCCACGCAGCACGGAGTGGTGGTGATGAACACGCCCGGCGGCAATACCGTGACCACCGCCGAACTCAGTTTTGCCATGCTGCTGGCGCTCGCCCGCAAGGTGCCGCAGGCGCACACGTCCATGGCGTCCGGCAAGTGGGACCGCAAGCTGTTTCAGGGCACGGAATTGCTCGGCAAAACCCTCGGCATTCTGGGCATGGGCCGCATCGGCTCGGAAGTCGCCAAACGCGCGCTGGTCTTTGGGATGCGGGTCATCGCCTATGATCCCTACCTGACGGAGGAGCGGGCCAAGGCCCTCGGCGCGGAATTTGCCGACAGCGTAGACGACGTTTATCGCGTGGCGGATTTCATCACGGTTCACATGCCGGTCACGCCGGAAACCAAACATATGCTGAATGCCGCCGCGTTTACCAAAATGAAACCCGGCGTGCGTCTGGTGAATTGCGCGCGCGGTGAAATCATTTCGGAAAACGACCTGATGGCGGCGCTGGAATCCGGCAAGGTGGCCGGCGCGGCGCTGGATGTTTTTGCCGTGGAACCGCTCCCCGCCGACCATCCGTACCGCAAGCAGCCGAATGTGATTCTGACACCGCACCTCGGCGCCAGCACGCAGGAGGCGCAGGAAAAATGCGGCATCGAGGTCGCCGAGGTCGTCACGGCCTATCTGCTGACCGGCGAGGTGCGCAACGCAGTGAACCTGCCGTATCTCGACGCCAAGACCTATGAGCAGGTGAAACCTTATCTGCCGCTGGGCGAGGCGCTCGGTAAATTGCTGGCGCAACTTTCACCCGCCAGCGCGGATCGCATCTACGTGACTTACGGCGGCCATGCGCGGGAACTGCCGAACACGGACCCGGTCACCCGGGCGGTATTGCAGGGCTTTCTGGCCAGCAGCGCGATCAAGGACGTCAACAACGTCAACGTCCGGGCCGCCGCTGCCAGCATCGGCATCACCGTCGAGGAGAAAAAGTCCGATGAGCCGGTCACCTTCAACGAATGGTTGCACGTGCAGGTTTTCGGCAACGGAAAAAAACTGATCTCGGCGGGCGGAACCTTTTTCGGTTCTCCCAACAACCCGCGCATCGTGCGGTTGTACAGCACCCCGGTGGAGATACCGACCAGCGGCACCTTGTTGCTGCTCAACAACAAGGACCGGCCGGGCATCGTCGGTTATCTCGGCACCCTGCTGGGAAAATACAAAGTGAACATTGCCAACATGAGCCTGACGCGCGACACTGCGGGCGGGCTGGCGTTGACGGTGTTGAACCTCGACAGCGCCCCGCCGCCGGCGGTGCTGGAAGAACTTCAAAAAGACACTGACATCAGCAACGTGAAAGTGGTAAAATTGTAATTGTAACCGTTGATAAGAAGAGCAAAGAAATATGAACATAAAAGAGAAAATAATTTTTCCCATTGCGCTGGGCACATTATTGCTGGCGTTTCCGCCCGCCCAGGCAGCCACGGCCAATGTGCCGGCCGACGCCACGCCGGCCGCGGCGAACACCAACGTCAATCTGGACGCCACCATGACGGCATTGTTTGGCAATCCGGTGATCGCCCGGGGCAAGGGGTTTGAGATCAAGCAGAGCGATTTGGACGAGGTGATGACCGGCATCAAGGCGGCTGCCGCCATGCGCAACCAGCCCATCCCCCCGGACCAGATGAAAGTGATTGAAGTAGAAATGCTCAACCGCCTGGTTCAGGTTCAGCTTCTGTTGCAGGAAGCCACCGATGCCGACCGGGCCGAAGGGGGCAGGCTGGCTGATTTGCAGATGAAGACGCTTTTGGAGCGTGCCGGCTCGCCGGAAGCATTAAACCGCCAGTTCATGGCCTTGGGCATGTCCATGGACCAGTTGCGCACGCGCCTGGTGCAGGAGGGCACCGCGCAGGCGACGCTCGTGCGTGAATTGAAGGTCACCGTGACGGATGCCGAGGCCAAACAATTTTACGACGACCATCCGGCGGAGTTTGAACAGCCGGAAATGGTTCATATCGAGCAGATCTTTTTAAGCATACACGATCCGATTACGGGTACGGAATTGTCGGATGACAACAAGGCCGCCAAGAAAAAGGAACTCGAGGACATCCTGAAGCGCGCCCGGGCCGGCGAGGATTTCAAAAAACTGGTGGCGCAATATTCCGAAGACCCCACCTCCAAGGACAAGGGTGGCGAATACACCATCGCCCGCGGCCAGACGCTGCCGGAATTTGAGGCGGCGGCATTTTCACTGAATACCAATCAAATCAGCGACGTGGTGGCCACGACCGGCGGCTATCACCTCATTAAGTTGCTGGAGAAGCTGCCGGCTAAAACGCTGGATTTTGCCTCGGTGACCGACAATTTGAAGAAGGCGCTCATCCAACAAAAATCCGCCAAGCTGGCGCCTGCCTATCTGGCTGGTTTGAAAAAACAAGCCGGGGTGGAAATTCTTGACCCGGATTTGAAGGCCTTGGAGCAGGCCAGCGAGTCCGGGGCCGGTACCAACGCGGCGGCGGCGCCCGATGGTGGAAAGTAACGGGCGGTTGAACCGCGCTTGCCAAATCCGTCGAGCCGCTCCATGTTGGGAAGCGTTATGAGAACACAGTTGGGCATAGTCATTCTCGTCGTGGTTTGCTTGGGGATGGTCGTGGCTTTGATGACGGAGAAAAAGCGCGCGGATACCCGGCAGAAAAAGGACGTTGACACGATTCTCGATTTTTCCAATCAATTGACCACGGCCAGCGCCAATCTCGATGAATTGCGCCAGGTCAATCTCATGCTGACCAATGACCTGGACGCCACGCGGCAGACGTTGACCATACTCAGCAACCAGTACGTCACCACTTCCGCTTCCCTTTCCAAAACCACCGCCGCGCTCAAAACGGCGCAGGATCAAATCACCGATTTGGAGGCGCAGAATCAGGCGCTGGATCAACAGGTTGTGGAAATGACCAACACCATTGACAATTTGTGCACGCAAATTGCCGACACCCAGATGAAACTGGTTGAATCAGAAACGAATGATGTGTTTCTCGAGGGCGAATTAAAGCGGCAGGTGGCTGAAAAGGCCGAGCTGGAGCGCAAATTTAACAACCTGAGCCAGGTCCGGGCCCAGGTCCGGAAACTGCGGGATGATTTGCTCATTGTGCAGCGGTTGAAATGGATGCGCGAAGGCACCGATCCCGGCCAACAGCACAAGGGCGCCCAGTTGCTCATGGCCCACGGACCTGTGACCAACCGGGTCGTGGGACCGGCACACTATGATTTGAATGTTGAAGTCAGCTCTGATGGTTCGGTACAGGTTGTTCCGACGATGACCAATGCGCCGGCCACGACCAACAGCTCGTCGCCCTGATGGACTTTCGAATGGGTGGTGTGTTAATTATCCATGCCCACGTACGAATATCTCTGCGAAAAATGTAGGCACGAGTTTGAGACGCTTCAGCCCATGTCCGCCAAGCCGTTGGCGGTGTGTCCGAAGGATCTGTGCCCGCAAAAAAAATGGGGCCGTGGCCGGGTAAAACGCAAGATCAGCGCCGGAGGCGGTCTCCTGTTCAAAGGCAGCGGCTTTTATATTACCGACTATCGCAGCGAGAAGTATAAACAGGCGGCTAAAAAGGATTCCCCACCGGCCAAACTGGCCGGGGCTGATGCCAAACCTTCCGCCAAGCCCGACCGCAAACCTGCCAAGCCGACATCGGCGAAGGCCTGACCATGTTCCATAAGCGTTGCCTGCGCGACCCCGGTTGCGCCGCCGTTTTATTCAGCGTTTTCTGTGGAAACGTGTTTGCCCAACTGCCGTTGCCGGATACGGATTTGACGCGGAGTGTTTCCGGCCAGTTTATTGTGGCCGGCGACCGGCAGGCATCGTCACTCGCCACCACACCCGCGGTTCCGGCCAATGGCGATTTTGTCCAGCTTGAACCGGCGCTCCTGGCTGTCTCCGCCGAGCGCATCAAACAAACGCTGTGGCGCACGCTCGGCGTCGATTCGACGGTGCCGTGGCGTGGAAAAATCTTTCTCGCGTTGCATCCTGCCCGGTCACTGGATGAAGATGTCACCGTCCTTTCCGAACATTTCGCCGACGGCTGGCAATATCGCGTCGCGCTGCCGGATATTTTGCCGCGCACCCGGTTCCTGCGCGCCTTGACCGGGGTGACGTTGCTCGAATTTGCCAATCGTGGTGCCGGGGCGCGTCCGGCGGAGATTCCCGCCTGGCTGACCGATGGTTTGTCACAACAGTTGCTCGCGACCGGCACGGTCGCCATGGTTCTGTCCTCTCCAGGCAAGATGGTGAACGGGCTTTGGGAGAGCTGGACCGACGCGAGTCAGCGCGGCATCGACCCGCTGGCCGATGCGCGGCGCGTGTTGCGCGATCACCCGGCGCTGACATTTGAGGAATTAAGCTGGCCGACGGATGCCCAGGTGTCCGGCGCCGATGACGGCGTGTACCGCGCCAGCGCGCAGTTGTTCATAAACGATCTGTTGAAAAGGGCTGATGGTCCGGCGCATTTGCGGGCGATGTTGCAGGCGTCGCCAAATTATTTAAACTGGCAGACGGCCTTTCAATATGCGTTCCACGATGATTTTGCGCAACCGCTCGACGTGGAAAAGTGGTGGTCGTTGCAGGTGATCAGTTTTGTTGCGCACAGCCCGGGCCCGGTGTGGACGCCGGCGGTCAGCCGCGACCAGCTCGACCAGATTTTGAGTGTGGCGGTTGATTTCCGCACCGCGTCGAATGCCCTGCCGGTGCACGCGGAAGTTTCGCTGCAGGCCGTGATCCGCAATTTCGATTCCGCGCGGCAAACGGCCATTCTCCAGACCAGGTTGCGGGACCTGGAACTGGCGCAACTCCGCCTGTCCCAGCCGTTGGTTTATCTGGCCGCCGCCTACCACGCCACCCTGGCCGACTACCTCGGCCAGCGCCGTGGCGCCGCTCCCACCGCGCCGTTTGGCCGGCAGTCATGGGCCGCGGCCCCTTCCCGGGTCGGCACCAGTGATACCCTGGAAAAATTGGATGCCCTCGACGCGCAAAGACGCATCGTCGAATCCTCCATCAAACCGGATATCTGGCGGCCGTAACCGGCCCGGCTTGAACGCGGGCGGCAGGGAAATGGTCAACTTGACAGGGCGCGATTCCAACATATAGTTCGCATTGAAAAAATGAAGGATACCAGTTTATCGGCGAATGGCGAGGAGCCGCCATCGGGTCATCGTCTTCGGGCTTTGAAGGAATTTCACTCCGCCGGCCGTGGTTTCTGGCATGACATTTCGGACGCCGATTGGAACGACTGGCGCTGGCAGCTCAAACACCGCATCACCACGCCGGAGCAATTGCACCGGCTGATGCCCACGCTCACGCCGGAGGAATTCGCCGGCGCGAAACTCGCAAACCACAAGCTCGCGCTGGCCATCACACCGTATTTTTTTAATCTCATTGACCCCGCGGACGAGCATTGTCCCATCCGGCGACAGGTCATTCCGCGCGTCGAGGAAACCCACACCGCAACGTGGGAGATGAGCGACCCGTGCGGCGAGGATTCGCATTCGCCCGTCCCCGGGCTGGTGCACCGTTATCCCGACCGCGTGCTGTTTTTGGTGACCGACCGGTGCGCGGCGTATTGCCGCTACTGCACGCGTTCGCGACTGGTCAGCAACGCCAGCGGCTACGATTTCCACCCGGAATTTGACCGGCAAATCGAATACATCGCGCAGCACCCCGAAATCCGCGACGTGTTGTTGAGCGGCGGCGACCCGTTGTTGTTGGGTGATGATAAACTGGAAAGTCTTTTGGGCCGGTTGCGGGCGATTCCGCATGTGGAATTCCTGCGGATCGGTTCGCGCATCCCCACGTTCCTGCCCCAGCGCATTACGCCCGAACTCTGCGCCATGCTGAAAAGGTTCCATCCTCTGTTCGTGAGCATTCATTCGAACCATCCGCGTGAATTAACGACTGAGGTCCGCGACGCAGTCGGCCGCCTGGCCGACGCCGGCATTCCCCTCGGCAACCAGTCCGTGCTGCTCAAACACGTCAACGACGACGCGACGGTGATGACCGCGCTCGTTCAAAAGCTGCTCGTGTGTCGCGTGAAGCCATATTATTTGTACCAATGCGATTTGATTTCGGGCTCGGCGCACCTGCGGGCCAGCGTCAGCAAGGGTTTGGAAATCATGGAGCAACTGCGCGGTCACACGACCGGTTATGCCGTGCCGCAATACGTGATTGACGCGCCCGGCGGCGGCGGCAAGGTGCCCATCAACCCTGAATACGTCCTTTGCCGCAACGCGGGACGCGTGCTCATCCGTAATTATGAAGGGAAGGTTTTTGAATATCCCGAAGCGGAAGATGGCACGCCGCTGTCCTCGCCGCCGAAAGAAATTGAGCAAGCGGAATTGGCCTGATTTTCATGTGCCAAGGTGCAGGGTGGCAAAGTTTTCTTCGTTTCTTTGTTTCTGTGTTGTTTAATTCCCGGCGTAAATGCCACGCGAAGCATCCCAGGCCAAAACCGTACGCTTGAAGAAAATCATCGCGGCGCTCGACCGGGCTTATCCCGAAGCGCACTGCGAGTTGAATCACGCCGACCCCCTCCAGTTGCTTGTTGCTACCATCCTTTCAGCGCAATGCACCGACAAACGCGTCAACATCGTCACGACGGATTTGTTCAAAAAATATCGCACGGCGGCCGGCTACGCAAATGCGCCACTCGCCGAACTGGAACAAGCCATCAAGACCACGGGTTTTTTTCGGAACAAGGCGAAAAACATCCAGGCGTGCTGTCGCAAACTGGTCGAACTTTATGGCGGGGAGGTTCCCCGGACGATGGCAGAGTTGACGCAGTTGGATGGTGTCGGGCGCAAGACGGCCAATGTTGTTTTAGGGAACGCGTTCGGCATTAATGTTGGCGTGGTCGTGGACACGCACGTGGCGCGATTGTCGCATCGGCTCGGGTTGACGAGGCAGGAGACGCCGGAGAAAATTGAGCGGGACTTGATGTTGCTCGTGCCGCAACAGCAATGGACGTTGTTCAGTCATTGGCTTATCTGGCACGGCCGCCGCCGTTGCGCCGCCCGCAAGCCGGATTGCCTGAATTGCGAAATTCTTAAATTGTGTCCGCAAGTGGGCGTAAAAAAATGATGAAAAAACATTCAACTTTCAACCTTCAACCTTCAACGTCCAAGTCCTTGGATGGTGCGCTGCCGTTGGATGTTGAGCGTTCGATGTTGAATGTTGAATGTTCTTTTCTGCTTCTCAATTCCGGCCCCGGCAACCCGGCGTTCAACATGGCGCTGGACGAAGCGTTGCTGGAAGCGATGCCGCGTTTGCAAACACCGGTTTTGCGTTTTTACGGTTGGACGGCGCCGGCGGCAACCTTCGGCTATTTCCAGAAATATGCCGAGGTGGAACGCGCGACGTCGCTGCGACCGCTCATCCGCCGGCCCACCGGCGGTGGCATCGTGCCGCACGATGCAGATTGGACCTACAGTCTCGTGTTTCCACCAGGTCACGAATGGCACTCGTTCAAGGCCGAGGAAAGTTACCGACGGGTCCACGAGTGGATTCAATCGGCATTCGCCAGAATGGACGTTGCCACCGAACTCGCCCCGAAATCCCACCGGGCCGGGCCGGGCCAATGTTTTGTCGGTTGCGAAAAATCCGACCTGCTCTGGCACGGCAAAAAAATTGCCGGTGCGGCACAGCGACGCAATAAATTGGGATTGTTGATCCAGGGTTCGGTGCAGCCACCGCTGCCGCTGGCCCGGGCCGTCTGGCAGCGGGCGATGTGCGATGTCGGGCAGATTGCCTGGAAGACCCAATGGTCGGATTTTGAGCCCGACGGGCCGTTGCGCCAGCGGGCGGATGCATTAGTCCGCCAGAAATATTTCCAACCGGAATTTATAACTAAACGCTGACGGTTTACATCGGGTCACGATCTGGGATGATGGTCCATAATCATCGTGAAGATCGCAGCCTTAGGACTGGCCGGATTCATATTTTTCGCCATCAAGGCGGAAGCGCCCCTGCTTTTCAGCGACTCCTTCGATTATCCCGACGGCGCGCTGGTGACGGTGAGCACTAATCTGTGGATGGCACCACAGCGGTTCCGTTACCGGCGAGGTCGTGGTGGCGTCAGGGCGCGTGTGGTTGAGCGAGGCCTGCACCGAGGATGTCCACCGCGCTGCTGGCGGGGCAGCCGTACCCTGCTTCCGGTGTCACCAATGTATTCTATGCCGGTTTTACGGTTAGATTCACCACGCTGCCAAATGCCGGGGGCGCTTATTTCGCCCATTTCAAGGATGCGAGCGCCGGTTTTCGGGCGCGCATCTGGGCATTGGCGGGGGGGGCGGCGCCCGACAAATTCCGGCTGGGAATATCCTCCACGAGCGGCTCGGTCATCAGTGTGACCAACCCCGTGGATTTGAGCCTTAATACGGATTACCTCGTGCTGACCCGCCTGGTGAACAGCAATTCGGTCGGCACGCTATGGATCAATCCGGATGCGGAAACCGATGCCGGCATTTCGACCAGTGAAGGAGTTTCGACTTTTGCCGTGGCCGGCTATGCGTTTCGGGAAAATACCGGGGAAGGCGCGTTGAGCGTGGATAATTTGAAAATCGGCACCACCTTCGCCGAGGTCACCGGCGGCGGGTCGGCCCCCCGGTCGCCGGCCATCATCTCTGGACCACAGTATCAAACCGTCACGAACGGTGCCGATGTTGTTTTCCGTGTGACGGCCACCGGCACGCCGCCGTTGGCGTATCAGTGGCAGTTCACCCCGACATCGGATGCCGGGCTTCACGGCACCAACCTGCCCGGGGAGGTGAATTCCAATCTCACCCTGACCGGAGTAACTTTCGCCCAGGCCGGTTTTTATACTGTCTCCGTGACCAACGCCGCCGGTTCGGCCCTCAGCGGCCCGGCGGCCTTGAGTGTCTGGCGCGCCGCCGCGCCGCTGTTTTCGTATCTGACCTACAACCTGCATGGCAATGGCCTGACCAACTGGAGCACAAATATGTGGCACGTGCAGGCCATCGGCCGCCAGATGCAATACCTCGACCCGGACATCATCACCTTTAACGAAATCCCGGTCACCAACAATTGCACGGCGCAGATGGCGGACTTTGTCACGGCCTTCCGGCCGGGTTACTATCTGGCCACCAATTCCATGGACGACGGTTTTATCCGCAACGTCATCCTCAGCCGTTATCCCATTATCGCGTCGCGCAGTTGGCTGCATGGCGCCGAACTGGCTCCGTTTGGCTATACCAAAACCAACCCGGCCCCCTATTTTACCCGCGATTTGTTCGAGGCGGAAATTTCCGTGCCCGGCCTGCCACAACCGTTGCATGTGTTCGCGGTCCATTTAAAATCGGGTCAGGATGCCGATTCGGCGGCCAAACGCGCGGCGGAGGCAGGCGCCGTTTCCAATTATTTTGCCACGGTTTATCTGCCGGCCCGCGGTCAGGAACCCTTTGTCTTGAGCGGAGACATGAACGAAGACATGCTCCGGCCGCCCGCGAGCAACCCGCAGTCCATCCAGCGCCTGATCAGCGCGCCGACCGGATTGCGGATGACGACGCCGGTCAATCCGCTCACCGGCAGCGAACTGACCTGGTCCATTCAGGACACCAACTCCGGTCCCACCATGCGTTATGATTACATCCTGCCCTGTGCGGCGCTGGGCTCAAACATCGTCGGCGGCCAGGTGTTCCGCACGGATTTATTGACCCCGCCGCCCGCCAACCTGTATAGCGACGATGACCAGATCGCTTCCGACCATTTGCCGGTGTTCATGGTTTTTGCCAATCCGTTTAACGTGCCCTTCCGGCTGCTTGCCATCAGCGTGGCGCCTCCTTCCGTTTCACTCAAATGGGAATCAACCAGCAACTGCATCTATAACATTGAAGTCTCGTCAAATCTGACGGCATGGACGCCGTGGGCCGTCAACCTGGTCGCGAGCAGCGACAATTTCATCTTCACCACTAATTTGCCGGACGGCATAAAATACTTTCGGGTTCAGCGCCAGCCCTGAGCGCGCTTCAGGGAATCCAAATCAGCTTCGGATTGTTGGTGAGACCCTTTTTCGTTTTGGGATTCCAATACTCCGTGTTTTTGAACCACGCGGCGTGGCCGTCGAGAAAGGTAAACTGCGCGCCGTGACTGTGCAGATTGGAGTGGACGTTGTTCCATTCTGCAACCGGACCAATCCCACCATTGTCAAACAACCAGACTGTAACCGAAGGGTTTGGAATGGAGACAAGTCTTACTTGATTGCCTGTGCCTGTGCCGTTCACGTTTCTATTAAGGCAATAGTGGAAAAGATTGTTGGTGCTGCTGCTGATATCGCAACGATGGGAATTAGCTGGGCAAATCCAGATAGAATGTCCCAGCGGGGCGTTTGCATTTGTGCGCCATGGCATATCACTATATGGCGCTAAACCGAGTTCCTTGGGCAGATCAACATACCAGCCACCATTAGTCCACCAAGCACCTCCAGATGAACCATTCTTCGGCAGATGGTCGTCATTGTCTGCTGCGTAAAGTTGCGTCGCCTTCCCCCACTGTCCGAGATTGTTCCGGCACTCGATGGCTTGGGCCCGGGCTTTGACGTGGCTGACGACGGGCAACAACAACGCAGCCAGGATGGCGATAATTGCCATCACCACCAATAGTTCGATGAGGGTCAATGCCCGGGTTCGCGGCATAATTCGACATCCAACGTTTCCAAATTGATTAGTTTTTTAAAATAAAATAATATTTTAAGTCAATACAAACTTATTGACCTTCGACATCCGCGTTGCCGGCCGTCGCGACAATGATTAACCTCCCGGTGCATGGTGCAACTCGTATTGTTCGACATTGACGGCACGCTCGTCCACACCGGCGGCGCGGGCATCAAGGCGTTTGCCAAAACGTTCGCCACTGAATTCAACGCCCACGACGGCGTTGAAAAAATCAATTTTGCCGGGCGAACGGATGTGAATCTGGTGCGCGAATTTTTTGGCCTGCACCAGATTGCCGCCACGCCGGAAAATTTCCGGCGATTCTTCGATCGTTATGTCTTCTGGCTGGATCAAACCGTGGCGCAAAACCACGGCGGCGCCTGTCGCGGGGTGCAGAGATTTATTGATGATTTGCTGGCCTTGCCCAATCCGCCGGCACTCGGTCTGCTCACCGGGAACATCCGCCTCGGTGCAGAGATCAAATTGCGCCGCTATGATCTGTGGGAGGTTTTTGAGACCGGCGCCTTTGCCGACGATCATGAAGACCGGAATCAAATTGCCGTGGCCGCGCTGGCGCGCGGCAGCCGCTTGCTCGGCCGGCAACTGGGCGGTGGGGAAGTCATGGTGGTCGGCGACACGCCGCATGACATTCGTTGCGGGCGATTTATTGGTGCAAAAATACTGGCCGTGGCCACCGGCGGCGCCAAGCTGGATGAACTCAAGAAGCATCAACCGGATTGGGCGGTGGAAGATTTGACCCAGATCAACGCGCGGGAAATTTGTGGGAGGGACGGCGTGTCGCCGTCCCTGAATAAATAATGGGTCGGCAACATGCCGACCCTCCCAAATAATTCAATGTCCGTGGCAATGCCCGCCGCAACAGCCGCCCCCGCCGTTCCCGTTCCCGGACGACGGTGTGGAACGATCGCCGGCGCCGGCAGCGGCGAAAGTGGAAAATTTCTTGGACAGTTTCCGGGAACCGCAATGCGGACAGGTTGTGCCCTGCCAATCGCTGGAACGCACAAGGATTTCGCTGTCGCGCTCGCATTTTTCGCAATGAAACTCGTATATTGGCATGTGCCAAAGATAGCTTTTTGCTGCAGAAATACAAGCCGGCTTTACTTTAACAGAAGCAAACGAAGGTAACAAAGGCTCTTGGTTCCTTCGTTACCTTCTGTTCATTTTACGGCGACAATTTTTCGCGATGTGGCAGAAGATCGCGGTTCCAGCGGACCAAGGCGGCATCGCTGGTGTCTTCAAAAAGAAATTTTAACGCCGGCGATTCGACGTGGCCGTCGCAAAATACCACGTTGGCCTTGCCCTGATGACGGGCGTAAGCTCTTTGGGTGCTGCCCAAAAAATTTGTCACGTCGTAAGTCCGTTCGAAAAGCCAGACTCCATCTTTTATAATGCCATTGCCTCCTATGAAGCCGTCGCCAATTGCCATCATCTCGCTTGGATTGACAACCTCTGATTCACTTATCGGCGGTGCTGGTACGCGTGGAGGATCCCAAACATGACGTCCACCAAGCCCAAGTGAATTGGTGTCAGTTCGCGCACTCATACCATAAGCGTTGTAACCATAACCCTCATATCCCTGGTTTTGAGGCCAGTCAGGTGGCTTGTTTCCAGCGGGGCATTTCCAAACGCCCTCACTCGACCACGTGTGGAAGAGAACATGGTTCGTGGAATTTCCCGGCACCGAAAGTTCGGTGTACTGCAAGGCAGTCACCCACATCACTTTGTACTCAGGGTAAGCGCCGCGATAATAATTAGGATTGGAATACAAAGGATAAGCGCCATTGTCCCCAACGAATGCCTGCAATCCAATTCCCAACTGATGCAAGTTGTTGGCGCATTGGGTTCGTTGTGCTCTCGCTTTGGCTTGAGAAACTGCCATAAGCAAAAGCGCGGCCAGAATTCCAATAATGGCGATGACTGCCAGCAATTCAACCAAGGTGAACGCCAATCTGCCACGATGGCTTTGGTCAGGCATACCCGAGCGATACTCCATTTCGCCTTTTCTTTCAACGGCCAACAATTAAGCTGCGCGCATGACACAATTACAACGCGCCATTGAAGAATCCGCGGCGACCCTGCGGGGTCTGCCCGCGCTCGAAGAGCCGTTGAACCGCGCGGCGCAGATGGTGCTGCGTTGTCTGACTTCCAGCCACAAGCTGTTCACGTGCGGCAACGGCGGCAGCGCCTCCGACGCCACGCATCTGGCCTCCGAGTTCCTTTGCCGTTTTCGCGACGATCGCCGGCCGTATCCGGCCATTTCCCTGACTGCCGGCGGCGAGTTTATGACGGCCGTTTGCAATGATTATCATGCCGACGAAATTTTTGCGCGCCAGGTTTGGGGTCTTGGTGAAAAAGGCGACGTGCTGATTGCCCTGACGACCAGCGGCAAATCCAAAAACGTACTGCGCGCGCTGGAGGAGGCTAGACGCATCGGTCTTGAGAGCATTTGCTTTTTGGGACGTGACGGGGGGTTCACCAAAGGCGTGGCAACCCTGGATCTGCTGGTACCGGGCGACAAAACGGCGCGGATTCAGGAAGCGCACAAGTTGCTCATGCACGTGCTCTGCGAAATCGTTGAGGAAAAGTTGCCGAAAAAATAGGACATGAATTTCACGAATTAACACGGAACAGTTTCCTGTTTTTAAATCTGTGAAAATCCGTGTAATCCGTGGCTAAAAATAATCCGGTTCGTTGCCGGCTTTCCACTTGATGTTGCAGCCGATGCTGGCTTTTTGGTTTGGCGGCACGGGTTTGCCGGCCAGCACGGCGTCGAGCGCAACCCGCAAATCCTTTCCCGTCACCGGCAGCCCATTACCCGGACGGCTGTCATCGAACTGGCCGCGATAGACCAGCCGGTGGTTCCTGTCGAAGAGGTAGAGGTCCGGCGTGCAGGCGGCGCGATAAGCCTTGGCAACGGCTTGGGATTCGTCGTAAAGATACGGGAACGTGTAGCCTGCGGATTTCGCTTCCGCCTTCATCTTGGCCGGGCTGTCTTCGGGATAATTGGCCACGTCGTTTGAATTGATGCCCACGATGGCCACGTGCTTTGGCAGATAGTCGCGTGCCAGTTGCGCCAGACCGGTGCGGATATGTTTCACGTAAGGACAATGGTTGCAGATGAACAGCACCAGCAGCGCCGGCTTGTCCTTGAAATCCGCGAGTGAAACGGTTTTCCCGTCCGTGTCCGGCAGTTTGAAATCGGGCGCCGTCGTGCCGAGCGGCAACATGGTTGAAGGGGTCAACGACATGGGCGCAATATAAGTCCAAAGTTTGAAGTTCAAAGTCCAAAGTTATTCTGATTTACGATTGGCGATTTACGATTGACGCGACCTCCATGAATCGTGAAAAAGCTCGTAAATCGTGAATCGGAAATCGTAAATTTGCAGGCTGTGCCGAAAAACATTGTCTATTTCGATCTGGAAACGCAAAAGTCCGCTGATGAAGTGGGTGGCTGGAACCACATCGCCAAAATGGGCCTGAGCATTGGCGTGACGTTCAGCACTGCGCGCGGCGATTACACCGTTTATGGCGAAAAAGAGGTAAACGACCTGATCACGGACCTGCAACGCGCCGACCTGGTGGTGGGATTCAACATTTTGCGTTTTGATTACGAGGTGCTGCATGGCTACACCGCGTACGATCTGCGCCAGTTGCCGACGTTGGACATGATGGTGGAGTTGCAGAACCAATTACAGCACCGGCTTTCCCTGGACTCAATCGCGACCGCGACATTCGGCGTGGAGAAGACCGCGGAGGGCCTGCAGGCCATTCGTTGGTTCAAGGACGGCAGACTGGCGGAAATCGCGGAGTACTGCTGCTACGATGTGAAGTTGACCAAGCTCGTCCACGAATACGGCCGGCAGCACCGGCAGCTTCATTACCAGAATCGATTCGGCAAAAAAATGACCGTGCCGGTGAGTTGGTAGCGTGGAAATTCCGGTGACAAGTTCCCGTTGCTTTCGCGAGGGCGCGATTTAATCTAGCAATGTGCTTAAGCAACGATTTCAAATCGGTTTCGCTTTAAAGACAGAGGATGGATTTTGCCCGTTTCGCCGTGGCCATTCGCGATGAACCGCCTCTTCCAGCCTGGAAACATCATTGCCGGGTGGCAGTGGTCCCCACCCCGAATTCGTTTTCCCTTTGTCAACGAACTGAGGGGCTATTCGTGGGACAAGTTACGACATGATTTGATCGCCGGCGCGACGTTGACGCTGGTTTCCATTCCCCAGGCGATTGGTTTCGCGCTGATCCTGGGGTTGCCGCCGACGCCGGTGATTCTTTCCGTGGTGGTGGGTGGCTTTGTCAGCGCGCTGTTTTTTTCATCACACCATCACGTGTTTGGACCAACGACCTCGGTTTGTCTCATCACGGCGGCCACACTGGTGGCCAATACCGACCTGGGTCTGCACCCGCTGCAATTGGCCGCCTACCTGGCGTTTATGATCGGCGTCGTTCAGTTTGTCGCCGGCCTGTTCAATTTTGGCGAGGTGACGAAATTCATCTCCCGGTCGGTGGTGGTGGGCTATACGACTGCCATTGGCGTGTTGTTGATTTTCAGCCAGCTACACAACGGCATGGGTTTTCAAAGCCCGGCGGGTGAAGATTTCCTGACCACGCTCACCGGCGTGGGCGTGGCCATCGGCTTGGGCAATTTTTCCTGGTGGTCCATCGGCATTGTTCTGCTGACGCTGGCCATTTTTGAAGGCGTCAAACGCTGGCGACCGGCCTGGCCGGAAGCGCTGCTGGGGCTGGCATTTTTGGCGATTGCCGCACGGGTTTTCGCTTATTTTCATCCCGAAATCCCATTCCATCTGGTCAAGGATGAGGGTGCCTTGACCGCGGCGTTGCCCACGCTCACGCATCTTCCGTCCTTGCAGGATCAACTGCCGATCGTTCGCCAGTTGGCCGGCAGCGCCGTCGCCATCGCCATCATCGGAATGCTCGAGGCCACGGCCATTACCAAAACGCTGGCCGCCCGAAGCGGGCAGCGCCTGGATCCCAACCAGGAACTCCTGGGCATGGGCGCGGGCAATATCGCGGCGGGATTGTTCGGTGTGACGCCCGGTTCCTCATCCTTCACCCGTTCGGCGGTCAATTATCAGAGTGGCGCCGTTTCGCAGGTTTCCTCCATGCTCAGCAGCGGCGCCGTTTTGCTGATCCTGTTGTTCCTGACTCCGGTCTTTAACTATATCCCCGTGCCGGCCCTGGCCGCCCAGCTTATGCGGATCGGTTATCGTTTGATCAACCGGTCCCAAATCCGTGTCTCGACCCGTTCCACCCATTCGGATGCCGTGGTGTTTTTTGCCACGCTCGGGGCTGCGCTGTTTTTGAGGCTCGACACCGCCATTTACGTAGGCATCGGAGTGGCACTGGCATTGTTTCTGCAAAAAACCAGCACGCCGTCGCTCGTGGAATATACCTTCACGGAAAGCGGACAACTGGCCGAATTGCGTGACCGGAAACAGCGGACCAATCCCCAGATTTCCATCATCCACGTTGAAGGCGAACTGTTTTTCGGCGCGGCCGACCTGTTTCAGGACCAGGTCCGCCGCCAGGCCGAGGACGAAAACATCCGCGTGTTCATTCTCCGCATGAAAAATGCGCGGCATCTGGACGCCACCAGCGTCATGGCGCTGGAATCGCTTCACGATTACCTGCGCAAAACCGGCCGCTACCTGCTCATCAGCGGCAGCAGCCCCGATGTCACCCGCGTCCTGCGCAACAGCGGTTTATTGAAAAAAATCGGCGAGGAAAACATCTTTCCGGCAGAAATCAATCCCACGATTGCGACCAAGCGCGCCCTGGTGCGCGCCCGGGAACTGTTGCCGCAAAAGGCCGAGGTCCGCCTGTTTTACGACCGCCCGTTGGACGGCGATTCCAGCGGCCCCAAAGATGCCAGTGATTACGTGATTTAAGGCCGTTGCGCCCGGGTTCGGGCGGAAGGCGCTCTCAGTGCGTCGCCTTCAAAAATGGATTGTTCCCCGTTTCGTTTCGCGGCAAGCTGTGCGCTCCTATGCAGCAGGTAAACCTTGGCATGATTGGCGGCGGCACCGTGGGCAGCGGCGTGTTTCACGCGCTCCAGCTCAACGGCGGCCTGATGGCCTCGCGCATCGGGGTCAGGGTCGCCCTCCGCAAAGTCGCGGTCAAGGCGTTTGACGAACCGCGACCGTATCCCATTTCGCGTTCGTTGATGACGACGGATTGGAAGGAAGTGGTCAATGATCCGAAGGTGCACATCGTTGCGGAACTCGTCGGCGGCACGACCCTGGCCCGTGAAATCATTCTGTCCGCGCTCCAACTCGGCAAGCCGGTCATCACGGCGAACAAGGCGCTGCTCTCCGCGCACGGCGAGGAGCTTTTTGCCGCGGCGGAAAAATACGGCGCGAACCTCTATTACGAAGCCAGCGTTTGTGGCGGCATTCCCATCATCAAATCGCTGCGCGAAGGTTTCGTCGGCAACCGCATCACCGCGCTGTACGGCATCGTCAACGGCACCTGCAATTACATCCTCACCCGGATGAAAATCGAAGGCGCGGACTTCGACACGGTGCTCGCCGACGCGCAGCAGCAGGGTTACGCCGAAACCCCGCCGGACCTCGACATCGATGGCTGGGACGCCCAGCACAAAATCGGCATCCTCGCCTCGCTGGCGCACGGCTTCTGGGTGAATCCAAGGAAAATTCATGTAGAAGGCATCCGCCATGTTTCCGCCCTGGACATTAAATTCGCCAATGAACTTGGTTACACGATCAAGTTGCTCGGCATCATTAAAAAACTGGAAGGTGGCTGCCGCGTGCAGGTTTCGGTATATCCAACCCTGATTCCGAACGCCCATGTTTTGGCGGGCGTGAACCATGTTTTCAATGCTGTGTTCGTCCGCGGTGACATCGTCGGCGACACACTCTTTTACGGACGCGGCGCAGGCAAGGACGCCACCGCCAGCGCGGTGTTGAGCGATCTGGCGGACGCGGCCCTCGACTTGAAATTCGGCACCGAACATCGCGTGCCGCCGTTTGTGCCCCACGAATGCGCCGGCGCGGTTGCACCGATGGACGACGTCATGTCACAGTACTTCGTTCGCTTGGACGTGGTTGACCGGCCCGGCGTGCTGGCAAAAATCGCGGCCATCTTCGGCCAGTCAAAAATCGGCATCTCCTCCGTCATTCAACCCGAAGGCCATGAGGGCAAAAGTGTGCCGTTGATTTTTATGATTCACGATGCCCGGAATGGCGCGGTGAGGAAGGCGCTCGCCCGGATCGGCAGGTTGTCCGTGATCAAAAGCAAGCCCGTGATGATTCGGGTGGAAAATTTCGACCAGTGAGATGTCGCGCGAAGAACGCGAAGAAGGCGAAGGAACTTGAATCAACATTTGTCCAATTTGAACGAGGAAGAAATCGGGAAAATTATTCTCGATTCCGCCTTCAAAGTTCATTCCGTGCTCGGTCCGGGTTTGTTGGAATCTGTTTATGAATCAGCTTTGGCAGTCGAATTGAAAAAGCGCGATCTGACTGTGGAGCGGCAAAAACCTGTTCCGGTCAAATACGACGGACAACTTCTTGATGTGGCATTTCGTGCTGATTTGATGGTCAATGGATTGGTTTTAGTTGAGTTGAAATCGGTTGAAACAATTACGCCGCTGTTCAAAAAAACTGTCACCAACTATCTCAAATTAATTCCCTTGCGTCTCGGGTTCTTGATTAATTTCAACGAAATCCACTTGAAGCATGGAATCGTACGCGTGACCAACGGACTTGAAGGCAAGAATTTTTTCGCCCACGCGAATAAACCGCTTGAAGTTGACTTTGGAAAACCGTTGCTTTCTTCGCGGCCTTCGCGCGACATCAGAACATGATTCTCTTCCACAGCACCAACGGACAATCGCCCGCAGTCAATCTGCGCGAGGCGTTTCATGCCGGACTGGCGCCCGACCGCGGACTTTATCTGCCCGAAACCTTTCCGCAGATCGCGCCGGACGAAATCGCCGCGTTTGCCCAATTACCGTATGCTGAAATCGCCTTTCGCGTCCTGTCAAAATTTACCGAAGACATCATTCCCGACGATAAGCTGGCTGCCCTTTGCCGCGACGCATATAATTTCCCCATCCCGCTGGAAAAAGTTCACGACCGCGTTTTCCTGATGCGGCTGGACCAGGGGCCGACCGCATCATTCAAGGATTTTGCCGCGCAAATGATGGCGCGGATGTTCGGCTACTTTCTGCGCGATGACGGCCGGCAGGTCACCATCCTTACCGCCACCAGTGGCGACACCGGATCGGCCGTGGCGCACGCCTTTCATGGAGTGCCGGGGGTCCGCGTCATCGTGCTGTTTCCCATCGCCGAAGTCAGTGAGAGCCAGCGCAAGCTGATGACCACGCTGCGCGACAATATCCGCACCATTGCGGTGGACGGAAAATTCGACGATTGCCAGGCGATGGTCAAACGGGCCTTTGCCGATCCGGATCTGAAGCACATTCCGCTTTCGTCCGCCAACTCCATCAACATCGGCCGACTGTTGCCGCAGAGTGTTTATTATTTTTACGCCGCGTCGCGGCTGGCCCGTCGCGGCGAACCCATGGTCTTTTCCATTCCCAGCGGCAATTTTGGCGATGCCATGGGCGCGGTGGTCGCGCGGGAAATGGGTTTGCCGGTGAGAAAAATCATCGTGCCGGTGAACGATAACGACGCCTTCCCGCGTTTTCTGGCATCCGGTCATTATGAAAAAGTGGTGCCGTCGCGCAATTCTGTTTCCAACGCGATGAACGTTGGCCATCCGAGCAACCTCGCCCGGCTCGTGGCGGTTTACGGCGGGCAGATGGACGAGACCGGCAAAATCCACCGGCAGCCGGATCTGGCGGCCATGCGGCGCGACCTCTTTTCCACGTCGGTTTCCGACGACCGCACGCGCAAGGCCCTGAAAAGTTTCTGGGACCAGTATCAATTGCTGCTCGAACCGCACGGCGCGGTGGCCTGGCAGGGATTTCTTGACTGGCTCGCGGTTGAGCCTCTCGGCGACGTGCCCGCGGCGATTATTGAGACGGCCAATCCGGCCAAATTCCCGGAAGAAATTCACAAAATGATGACCTGGTCGCCGGACATTCCGCCCAAAATGGAGGAGGCGTTGAAGTTACCGGAGGACTTCGACCGGATGGACGCCGATTATGCGAAGTTCAAGGCGTATTTGATTCAACGTCACGCGGCTTGATTGTCGGTGTATTTCTGGCATCCTTTTCTTTCCAAAAACTGCCATGGCTTTGATTGTCCAAAAATACGGCGGCACCTCGGTGGGCAGCCCCGACCGCATCAAAAACGTCGCGGCGCGCGTGGCCCAATATCGTTCGCGCGGCGACCAGGTTGTCGTCGTTGTGTCCGCGATGAGCGGTGTGACGGATGGCCTCATCAAACTGGCCAAGGACATTGCGCCGCTGCCGAGCGAACGTGAAATGGACATGCTGCTGGCCACGGGTGAACAGCAAACCATTGCGCTCACAAGCATTGCGCTCCATTCGCTCGGTGTCCCGGCCGTATCGCTTACGGGCGCGCAGGCGGGCATCGTGACCGATGCCGTTCATACCAAGGCGAAGATTCACAACATCACGCCCCAAAAAGTCCACGAGCTTTTAAAACAGGGCAACGTCGTCATTGTCGCCGGGTTTCAGGGTGAAACCCCCGAGGGCCAGATTACGACGCTCGGCCGCGGCGGTTCGGACCTGACGGCCATTGCGCTGGCGGCTGCGCTAAAGGCCGGGCTGTGCCAGATTTACACCGACGTGGACGGCGTTTACACCGCCGATCCGCGCATTGTGAAGGACGCGAAAAAGCTCGAGGAAATTTCCTATGATGAAATGCTCGAACTCGCCAGCCTCGGCGCGAAGGTGATGCAGTCGCGTTCGGTGGAATTTGCGAAGAAATTTGGAGTCGTTTTCGAAGTCCGCTCCAGCTTGAATGACAACCCCGGAACCATTGTGAAAGAAGAAACCAAAAGCATGGAAAGCGTCGTGGTACGCGGCGTCTCGCTCGACAAGAACCAGGCGAAGGTCACGCTCGTGGGCGTGCCCGACAAACCCGGCGTGGCCGCGCGCATCTTCAAGTCGCTCGGCGACGCGACGGTAAACGTGGACATGATTGTCCAAAACATCAGCCATGGCAGCGGGGTGCCGGCCACCGACCTTTCCTTCACCGTGGACAAGCCGGACTTGCTCAAGGCGCAAAAGGTCATCGACGGCCTGAAAAAGGAGCTCGGTTTCCGCGACGTGATTGCCACCGAAAAGATCGGGAAGCTGTCCATCGTGGGCGTCGGCATGAAAAGTCACAGCGGCGTGGCCGGGAAGCTGTTTGAGACGCTGGCCAACGAAGGCGTGAACATTGACATGATTTCGACCAGCGAAATTAAAATTTCCGTGGTGATTGATCTGGCCAAGGGCGAATCGGCGATGAAGGCCATTCACGCAGCGTTCATTGGGTGACCGGACCCTACTGCGCTTTTACCCGATAAAACCGCTGCGGGGCCGGGTTGGTGTCATTGATCGAGATTACCGAGTCGGAGCCGGCAAGATTCGAGGCGAGAATGCTCCACTGTGGTGGCGGCGTGAGGGTATTCGCATAATCCACCTCGTACAGATAGTTGGAGACGGCCGGGAATGAAATAATGGGATAGCCCGTGACGGGCGACAAAGACGCCTGCACGTTGAAAGTGAGCACCGGGTTGGTGTTCAGGACGATTACCGTGACGGTTCCCGTCGAACAGTTCCCGCCACTGTCGCAAACCTGATAGGTAAAGGTATCGGTTCCGGTGAAGCCGGGATTGGGAGTGTAAGTGAGGTTGGTGCGACCGTAAGCCGCGGTAAAACGCGTCAAGGCTTCGACGAAATAGTAATCGCCGTAAATCAGGGAAACATTCACCTCTGGATCGTATATTTGCGGTGGATTGCCGGTGCCATGCAGCAGGATGCCACTGCTGGTGGTTCCCCGGGCGAGATAGTTGGTGGAACCCAGCGATTCAAGGATATTGTGCGCTCCGGCCCAGAACGTGGCGCTGTCCTGCATATTCGTGGCCAGTTGACTGAGTTGCACCAGGGCGGACAACGTGATGGCCGCCGTCGAAGAATCCCGGGGCGCGTTGGGAAGGTTGGGTGCGTCAAAATCCCAATAGGGCACATAATCCGAAGGAGCGTTGGTGAGATAAAAGTCAGCCACCCGGCCGGCGGCATCAAGGAATGGCAGGTAACCGGTCTCACGATAAGCCATCGTAAGGCCGTAAATGGACCAGGCATGTGCCCGGGCCCAGGTGGACGTGGCCGAATAACCCGCGCGGGTGCCTTGATACAGGAGTGCGCCGTTGACGGTGCTGTAAAGAACCAGGTGGAACGTGCTGTTGTCGGGCCGGATTTGATTGGTCATCGCCCGCTCCGCATGGCTCATGGCCTTGGCGGACAGGGTGGTGTCGCCATTGATGTCGGCGGCGTGATAGAGCAGTTCGGTATTCATCGTCGTATCCATGATGACTTGAAATTCCGGCGGGGTGAGCAACAGGTCGTCGGCCAGGCAACCCACAACGGCATTGAACCGGTTGGTGAGTGAATGCGCCGCCTGGAGCAGGACCGATTTATAGGTGGAATTACTGGTTATCCGATAACCATTCCCGAAACTGGTGTTGAACATGAACCCCACGTCGTCCGTGCCGGTGTTAAATTGTTGCGCTGCGATGCCCGCCGTCCACTCCTGCGCCCACGTTTCAAAATGGGGATCGCCGGTTTGTTGGTATAAATACCAGAGGCTGCCGGGGAAAAAACCGCAGGTCCAATCCGAGTTGTTGACGGTGGTCCAAGACCCGTTGGACGCGGTGCTGCGCGGATACGTATTGGTATTGCCCATTTGCACGACGGTGTTGCTGAGCTGGACGGCGGCAAACTGGAACAGGTTGGACAGTTCGGGCGTGGTCACCGGCGCGTTGGAATTGATGGCCACCGTTCCGTGAGCCGGCGCGCTGACCTGAAGAATCGCCAGTTGATTGCTCTCCGTGTCGAAATCATTCGCCAGCACCGGAATGGTTACCGCCTGATTCTGAACCGTGGCGGCCAGGTCATTGGTGACATTGATTGGATTCGCCCAAACCGAACAGGCCAGCCACTGGCCGGCGAAAATAACCAGCCATTTGCCGGTCACACGGTCTCGTCGTTCTGGTCGCAAAATATTCATTACTGGGTCTGCACGGGCAGGTTGGTGCTGATGTAAGTGCTGTCACCCAACTGGCCATTCAAGTTGTCGCCCATGCCCCACAGACTGCCGTCGCTCTTGATAAACAGGCTGTGACCATATCCTGCGGCAATCGCGGTGACACCGCTGGCCATGATCTGCACGGGCCGATTGGTGTTGTTGTAACTGCCGTCGCCCAACTGGCCATAATGGTTGTTGCCCATGACCCAAAGGCTGCCATTGCTCATCAGAACCAGGCTGTGAGCGCTTCCCGCGGCCATCGCCGTGACATTGCTGGCCACGATCAGGTCGGGGCTGTTTGTGGTACCGACGGTGGGGTCGCCCAACTGACCAGCCTGGTTGTTGCCCATGGCCCACAGACTGCCGTTACTCATGAGAAACAGACTGTGTTGGTCACCGGCGGCAATCGCGGTGACGTTGCTGGCGACGATCTGCACGGGCTGGTTGGTGTTGTTATAAGTGCCAGTCCCCAACTGGCCATAGGCGTTGTTGCCCATGGCCCACAAGCTGCCGTCGTTCTTGAGAAACAGGCTATGGCGGTATCCCGCGGAAATCGCGGCGACACCGCTGGCCACAATTTGCTCGGGCCGGTTGGTTTCGAAGTTGCCGTTATCCGTGGTGTTGTCGCCCAACTGGCCATAGGAGTTGTCACCCATGGCCCACAGGCTGCCGTTACTCTTGAGAAACAGGCTGTGATTTAGTCCCGCGGCGATGACCGTGACGTTGCTGGCCACGATTTGCTCGGGCTGGTTGGTTTCGAAGTTGCCGTTATCGGTGGTGCCATCGCCCAACTGGCCATAGGCGTTCCAGCCGACGGCCCAGAGACTGCCGTTGCTCTTGAGAAACAGGCTATGACCGCCTCCGACCGCAATGGCCGTGACGTTGCTGGCTACAATCTGCACGGGCAGGTTGGTTCCATAAGGATAGGCTGTGGCATAAGTGCCGTTGCCCAACTGGCCATACAAGTTCCAACCCGTGGCCCAGAGACTGCCGTTACTCTTGAGAAACAGACTGTGGTAAAATCCGGCGGTAATCCGGGTTACGGTTTGCGCCCCGATGGTCATCACGTGTAACAGCACCACACCCGTTAGCCAGATTCGAATCAGGTTTCGTTTGGTTTTCACGGGTGTTCGATTGGTTTGGGCCTGACCACCAGCCGCTGTTCGTATGGTAAATCGGATTTTGACGCAAACAAATTTCACGGCCCGCGCCAAAGAGATTCGCTGCATAAAACAACCGACGGGATCAAGCCGGTTGCGGCTTTAACCGTTTGCGAAGTAACCGGCCAATGGCTTGAGTAGGCCCAGCTTGATCAGGGCGATGATGACCCCGGTGTAAACCAGCGAGACGATCACGTCTTTCAACAATTCCCGGCGCCATTCCGGCGGCGGTTTTTCCGAAAGCATTTTCCGCGCGCCTTTGTGCAGGAGCACAAAGCCGAGCACGTTCGTCAGCCAGTAGCCCACAATCAGGCTGGCCGTGAACGCCGGCTTGTAGAAGAAGCTCACGAGCCAGGCGAAGACCAGTGCCAGCGGGAGGTTCACAAAGGCGTCGTTCCACCACGATAGCGGCGAGAGCCAAAAACCGATCGTGGCCATGATGCCGCCGGAGATTTTGCGTTTCCAAGCCATGAACGCCCAGTTTCCCGGTGGGGGCGGGAAGGAAGCAAGCGTGAAAATCAGTTTGACCCGCCGGGGCGGAGTGGTTATCTTGCAGCCGTGAGTCGCCATTTGAATCTTAACCTGTCCACCCTCCGCAGTATTGCTACGGAGGACGGGCTGCTGAACGCGCTGCGGCTGTGCCGCGCGGCGGTCGGGTTCTGATTCGTTCACCAGCTTTATCAAACCCCACTGCCAACCGGCGGTGGGGTTTTTGTTTTGCCAAACGGAAACGCTGCCGCCACAACTAAAGAAGAACATGCACAAACCACCGTCTAAAAAATACCGTCCGTTCCCGCCGGTCAGCCTGCCTGACCGGCAATGGCCCGGTCGCGTTCTCACCCGGGCGCCCCGCTGGTGCAGCGTGGATTTACGCGACGGCAACCAGGCGCTCGCCGTGCCCATGAACGTCAGCCAGAAACTTGAGCTCTTCCAGACGCTCGTGAAGACCGGGTTCAAGGAAATCGAGGTCGGCTTTCCCTCCGCATCCAACACCGAGTTCGCGTTTAACCGCCGGCTCATCGAGGAAAACCGCGCGCCGGATGACGTGTGGCTCCAGGTGCTCGTGCAGGCGCGCGAGGATTTGATCGAGCGCACCGTGGAATCGCTCGTCGGCGCGAAGAAGGCGATCGTTCATCTCTACAACTCCACCTCGCCCGCCCAACGCCGGGTCGTCTTCGGCATGTCGAAGGCGCAAATCATCCAGGTGGCCGTGCGCGGTGCGACCTGGATCAAGGAACGTTTGCCGCGGCTCAAAGGCACGGAGGTCATGCTCCAGTATTCACCGGAAAGTTTCAGCGCCACGGAAGTGGAATTCGCCAGGGAAGTTTCCGAAGCCGTCATGGATGTCTGGCAGCCGACGCCGGAGCGGAAAATGATTTTAAATCTGCCGGACACGGTCGAGGTCGCGATGCCGAACGTTTATGCCGATCAAATCGAGTGGATTTGCCGGAACATCAAGGACCGCGAGTCGCTCATCATCAGTTTGCACACGCACAACGACCGTTGCACGGGCGTGGCGGCGACCGAATTGGGCTTGCTGGCCGGTGCGGATCGCGTCGAAGGCACGCTTTTCGGCAATGGCGAACGTACGGGCAATCTCGACATTGTCACCGTGGCGTTGAACCTCTACCAGCACGGCATTGATCCGAAACTGGATTTTTCCGACCTCAATTCCATCATCGAGGTTTATGAACGTTGCACGGGCATGACCGTGCCGCCGCGCCAGCCTTACGCGGGCGAGCTGGTTTTCACCGCATTCAGCGGTTCGCATCAGGATGCCATTCGCAAAGGGTTGACCGAATGGAAGGAAAACGAGGGCAGGCATTGGGACGTCCCCTATCTCACCATTGACCCGGCGGACATCGGGCGTGAGTACCGGGAAGTCATCCGGGTCAACAGCCAGTCCGGCAAAGGCGGTGTGGCCTATCTGCTCGAAAGCCAGTTCGGCATTGAATTGCCCAAGGACATGCAGCGTGAGTTCGGTCCGATTGCCAATGACGAAGTGGACAAACTCGGCCGCGAGGTCAGCGGTGCGGAATTGAAGCAGATGTTCTGGAAGGAATACGTCGAGCTCAAGTCGCCATGGCAGCTCAAGAAATTTGAAACCGAGAGCAAAAACGGGATCGTTCGCTGCCGAGCGAAAGTGCTGCGCGCCGGCCAGCCGGTTGAACTGGCCGGCCAGGGCAACGGCCCCTTGGCCGCGTTGGTGCACGGATTCGGGAAAATCGGCGTGCCGCGCTTTGAAATCGCCGCTTACAGCGAGCACGCCCTGGGTTCCGGCGAGGCGGCGGCGGCAATTGCCTACATTCAAATCAAGACCGCCGACGGCAAATCGCGCTGGGGCGCGGGGGTGGACACAAATATCGAGCTGGCCTCCGTGCGCGCCGTGCTTAGCGCGCTGAACCGACTGGAACCGTAACGGTTGCGTGGTGGATTTCCCGCTCGTCAAAAGGGCCAAAACTGTCTAGTATTCGGCCGCATGATGAAATTGAGACGTCTTTTTATCTGCGGGATAATGGGGGTCGTTTTGCCGGGCATCGGCCTGCTGGCCGCCACCAATACCGTGGTAACGACGCCACCGGTTTATGTGCCGACCATGTCGCACGCGTCAGGGCTGTTGCCCGACGGCGTGCTGGCCTGGGACGGCGAGGCGAAAGAAACCAATGTCAGTGCGAACGCCGCCGTGGCCGGATTTGTTTTCAGTATTACCAATGTATCCAGTGACCCCGTTGTGATCCTGAGTGTGCGTCCCTCCTGCGGCTGCACCACGGCGAAGTTGCCGCCGTTGCCCTGGACACTGGCGCCGGGCACCAACGGCCAGATGGAAGCGACGGTCAACCTTGCCGGCAAGAGTGGCACCTTATACAAGAGCGTGGCCGTCTACACCGACAAAGGTTTCAAAACACTACAGCTCAAAATCACGATTCTCCCGTTTGTAATGCCAAAGATGTCCGAAGCCGACCGCATGCTGAATTTGAAAATTGCCGCCGCTGACCGGCAGGCGGTCTTCAAAGGCGAATGCGTGACCTGCCATGTCCAGCGTGGGGAAGGCAAATATGGCCAGACACTTTACGAGGCCGATTGTGCCATCTGTCATGAAGGCGAACATCGTGCCACCATGGTGCCGGATTTGCGTGCACTCAAAACGCCGACCAATTTCGAATTCTGGCGCATCTGGATTGCCCACGGCAAGCCGGGCTCGTTGATGCCGGCATTTTCAACAATTGACGGCGGCCCGTTGTCAGACATGCAAATCACCTCGCTGGCCAGCTATCTAAGCGAGCAGGCGAGTGTCCATTAATTTAGCAAAAATAAAACGGTTTGGCCGGCAAGCAATTTGGCGCGAGTAATTGTTTCCAAACCTTTATCGATAAACAAACAACGGTGATTGGTTATAAGAGATCCGTTATTTTTTGCTTGCAAGAATGTATAAAATTGGTACACTCGAAACGTGAGTACGTCGTGCCTTGCTGCCTTAGAGAAGAAGTTCTTCGGACATTTGGCGTTCTATTTGAAAATCTTGCGGTTACGAATTTCTTGGCGGTGGTTCCTTCGTCATTGTTGGAGTCTGGTAATAATTTTGGCGCTGTCCGCGTTTAGTTATTTGCTGATCAGTTGGTTCATTGTTCAATCGGTCCAGGTCGTCGGTGACAGCATGTACCCCACACTGATAAATTCGGGGCATTATTGGTTGGACCGGTATAGTTACCTGGTCAGTGAACCGCGCCAGGACGATATCGTTGCTGTCAGAGATCCCCAGGACAACATGCTTTTGGTCAAGCGGATCATCGCGGTTCCCGGCCAATCAATTTGTCTCAAGGATGGCAGGGTTTATATTGATGGCTGTTTGCTTCAGGAACCGTATCTTCTGCCCGGTACAGCTACTTATGCGTACGACAAAAATGGGAATGAATTTGTCAGCTATGGCAACAAATATTTCGTGATGGGCGATAACCGCAACAACAGCATGGACAGCCGTGTTTTCGGAGCGGTTTCGCGTCAGGATATTCTTGGCAAAGTGATCGAGTAATCTGCCGGTTCTAGGATTTTGGCCGGTTCCAGGGCAATCCCCGCTTGCATCTCTCATCCCTCCTGCTACGTTGTCAACCATGATGACGAAATCAGTTGACACTGCCAACCCGGTGCGCATCGCGGCCCTGGGACAACGTATTCTGGCTGGCGGTGAAATTATCCGGGAGGAGGCGTTGAGGCTCTTTCATATCGAAGACAGCGCCGACATTTTTGATTTGCTGTCGTGGGCGAACCGGATCCGCGAACATTTCAAGGGCAACAAAATTCACCTTTGCTCCATCGTCAATGCCAAAGCCGGCGCGTGCTCGGAAAATTGCAGTTTTTGCGCGCAATCATCCTTCTATCAGACCGGCTCGCCCCGATACGGTTTTGTGGATCCCGAGCCGGTTCAGGAAGCCGCCGAGGAGGCGAACAAAAACAGCGTCACTGCCGTCGGGCTGGTCGCCGCATGGAAGGGTTTGAGCGAAGGCCCCCTGCTGGACGAGGTTTGCGACCGGATCCGCGAATTGAAGGCCGGTGGCAAAACCCGCCCCGATGTTTCACTCGGCATCATCAAGAGCCAGCGCGTGGCCGACCGTCTGAAGGAAGCGGGGGTCGAGTGTTATGGCCATAACCTGGAGAGTTCGCGCCGGTTTTTCCCCAAAACCTGCACCACGCACACCTACGACGACCGCCTCGAAACCATCGGCCATCTGAAACAAGCCGGCATCAAGATTTGTTCCGGCGGCATCATCGGCATGGGCGAAACGCGTGAAGACCGCTGCGACCTCGCGTTTGCCCTCAAGGAAATCGGCGCCAACGTCGTGCCCATCAATATCCTCAACCCCATCAAAGGCACGCCGTTTGAAAAGAACGAGCCGTTGCCGGTCTTGGAAATTCTGAAAACCATCGCCTGTTTCCGGTTCATTCTGCCACGACAGGAAATCATGATTGCCGGCGGGCGCACGGTGAACCTGCGTGACGCGCAAAGCATGATTTTCATGGCCGGCGCCAGCGCGCTCATGGTCGGCAACTACCTCACCACACTCAATCAGCCGGTCGAGAAGGATCTGCAAATGCTGAAAGACCTCGGCCTGGATCCGAGCTGGGACAAACACGGGTTTTCCGACCAGGCGGAAGCCGGTTGCGGTCGCAGCACGATTGGCAAGGGGACGGAAGCGGTGGCAGTTTGATCGCCACAATGGAGCGACTCGGTAAAAATCACGGCGGTTACCGCGGCGAAACCATTGACATCCGCGCCGTGCTGCGCGAGATCGAAGCGGCGGCGGCGCAACACGGATGGACTTCCGAAAAGTTTGGCCGGCAGCGGGAATTCGACCTGTCCGCGCTTCGTCGCCCTCCGGTCCGCACCTCACTTCCCGCATCCCGCATTTATTTAAGCGCCGGTATTCATGGGGACGAACCGGCCGGGCCGCTGGCGGCATTGAAATTGATTCAAGAGAACCGCTGGCCGGAGAACCTGGACTACTATTTTTTGCCGTGTTTGAATCCAATCGGCTTTACCTTGAATCAGCGCCAGAATCCCGATGGCATTGATCTGAACCGCGACTATCGCAATACCCAATCCGCCGAGGTCCTGGCGCACGTCGCCTGGCTGGAGCGCCAGCCAGGGTTCGACTTGTATCTTTGTCTTCACGAAGACTGGGAGTCGCACGGCTTTTATCTCTACGAACAAAATCCCGACGGCAAGCCGTCGCTGGCTGAAAAAATTATAGAGGCCGTCCAAAAATTGTGTCCGATTGACCGAGCGGAAATCATTGAAGACCGTCCGGCCAAGGACGGCGTCATCCGGCCGAATCTTGACCCCCGCACGCGCCCGCTATGGGCCGAGGCGTTTTATCTGATCATGCATAAATCGCGGCAAGGGTATACGCTCGAAGCGCCGTCTGATTTTTCACTGGAAACACGCATCAACGCCCTGGTCGCAGGCGTGAACGCGGCACTGGAATCATTCAAACCCGCTTAGGCACGAATTGCCAAAATGGAAACAAAGTTGATTTTGCGGCCAGAGAACTTATCATCGTGCCGGGCTCGGGTGTAAGCTTCAAAGTCTGGTGAAAGCGACCTGTGACGGGTTCGTTTTTAAAAGCGTGAAAGCCAATGTAGCTCAGTGGTAGAGCAACGGTTTCGTAA
>Ga0187871_10000055_pt1 | contig 94385 bp, 107 predicted proteins | sample June2016WEW_16_1_FD_132988 | JGI IMG/M metagenome (GOLD analysis project Ga0187871, IMG submission 132988) | Peatland microbial communities from SPRUCE experiment site at the Marcell Experimental Forest, Minnesota, USA - June2016WEW_16_10 | ecosystem: Environmental > Terrestrial > Soil >...
AACAGACAATTGTTCTTTGTATGGCTGCCCAACGCATTCGAATTCGACTTAAGGCCTATGACCATCGCGTCATAGACCAGTCGGCGCGCGAAATTGCCGACACCGTCAAACGCACCGGCGCGCGCGTCGCCGGGCCCATCCCGCTGCCGACCCGTATCGAGCGTTTCACCGTCCAACGCTCGCCCCACGCGGACAAGAAGTCGCAGGAAACTTTCGAGCAACGCACGCACAAGCGGCTGATTGACATTCTCGACCCGACGGCCAAGACCGTAGACGAATTGAAGAAGCTCAATCTCCCGGCCGGCGTGGACATCACCATTAAAATTTGACAGGTAGGGACGCCGCGCCGCGGCGTCCGGTCGGCGCGGCGCGCCGACCCTACCAAAGAAAAAAAATAAATCTTATGCCCCTCGGACTTTTAGGAAAGAAACTTGGCAGCACACGCGTCTATGATGCGCGCGGCATCATGACGCCGGTCACGGTGGTGCTCGCCGGCCCCAACCGCGTTTTGCAGGTCAAGACCCAGGCCGGCAAGGACGGTTACAACGCCGTGCAACTGGGCTTTGACGATCAGAAGGAGCAGCGGCTCACCAAGGCGCTGCTCGGCCACATCAAAAAGCAGAATGGCGCAGCGGTGAAACGCATTCGCGAGTTCCGCAATTTTTCCAAGGAAGTGAAGCCCGGCGACGTCGTCGGCCCGGCCTTGTTTGCGCCCGGCGATTTCGTGGACGCGATTGGCGTCACGAAGGGGCAGGGTTTTGAAGGCGTTGTCAAACGCCATCATTTTGCCGGCGGTGATTCAACGCACGGCGCGAAGGGCTGGCACCGCCGCAGCGGCGCCATCGGCCAGCGCCTGTTTCCTGGCACGGTCATGCGCGGCATGCGGATGCCCGGTCACATGGGGCAGGTGACGCGCACGACCCAAAACCTGGAGGTCATCCAGGTGCGCGAAGCGGAAAATCTGTTGCTCGTCAAAGGGGCCATCCCCGGCGCGGAAGGTGATTATGTGGTCATCCGCGAATCCAAGAAACGGCCCAAGGGTTGGAAGCCGCCGGTGAGCCTCGCGCCCATGAAACGGAAGAGTGGCGCCGATAAGAAGGCCGAAGCCAAGTCGGCGGAGGCTAAAAAATAGGTAGGGACGCGGCGCTGCGGCGTCCGGACAGCGCGGCGCGCTGTCCCTACCAGAGATTGCCATGAAAATTGCCATTAAAAATATCGCAGGAAAAAATCAGGGTGAACTGGAAGTAAAGTTCCCACTGGTGGAAAACGGAAAAGGCACGCAGGCCGTTCATGACGCGGTGGTTGCGTATCAGGCCGCGCAGCGCAGCGGCACGGCCAACACCAAAAACGTCGGCGAAGTTTCCGGCACGAACAAAAAGCCGTGGCGGCAGAAGGGAACCGGCCGCGCCCGCGCCGGTTCGTTTCAATCGCCGTTATGGGTTGGCGGTGGCGTGGTGTTCGGTCCCCGTCCCCGTGATTTCAGCAAGAAGATTTCCCGAAAAACCCGCGCGCTGGCGTTGCGCAAGGCGTTGACCGAACGGCTCAAGGCTGGTGACGTGGTGGTGGTGGACGATTTGAAGCTCGCTTCGCCGAAGACAAAGGATTTTGTCGGTTTGATGTCCACGCTGGAGTTGAAAGGCAAGACCCTGATTGTCTCGACGGAAACGGACAAAAACCTCACGCTGGCATCGCGCAACGTTCCCAGCGTTGCCCTGACGACGAGCGATTCGCTGAACACGTACGACATTTTACGGCCCGACAAACTGCTCTTCACCCGGAGCGCCTTTGAAAAGGTCGAAGCCCGTCTGACCAAGGAGTAACATGAACGCTTTTGAAGTCATCAAGACCGTCCGTCTGACGGAGAAGGGCACGCGCCAGGGCGAGAAGTACAACCAATACACCGTGGTGGCCGATCCCCGCGCGAACAAGACGGAAATCCGCCAGGCCGTGCAGGAATTGTTCAAGGTCAAGGTCACCAAGGTCAACACGCTCAACGTGCACGGCAAATTGCGCCGCCAGCGAACGACCCAGGCCGGCCGGGCACCCAATTGGAAGAAGGCCATCGTGACGCTCAAGGAAGGCGACAAGATTGTTTTGACCTAGATTGGATTTGTAATTACGCGCGGCGCGGGAATTGTCCCGCGCCGTTTTTATTTACAATATTGGTATCTGCCCGCCGCCCGTAAAGCCCGGAGGGCTTGGGGAAATTAGCCGGGGGCAGTGCCCCCGGAGAGTGGTAACCATAAAACATCCGCCCCGGCGGGGCGGGGGAATTCACCACAAATAACGCTCGTCAAACTCCACACCACTCAATTTCAAAAATTCCAGGTATTCCTCCTGAAAACTTTTCTTTATGTGATGTTCCTCCTGTCGCGCGATATAATTTTTCACCGTTTCTGTCAGGGACGCGCTGACCGTAAAATGCACCATAGCCGTCCTGCCATTCAAATTGCTTGTCACCGATGGTTTCGTGAACCCAAGACGAGGAAACCCGTTTCAAATCGCGTACCACATCGGCCAGACGGTGTGTCGCTCGAAGTCCAAGCAATAAGTGGACGTGATCGGCAACGCCACCCACTGCTTCGGGAACAACTTCCAACGTCTTTGCCGTGGCGCCGAGATAGGCATGAAGGCGTGAGCGCCATTCGGATGCAATAAGCGGGCGCTGATGTTTGGTGCCGAAAATGACATGGAAATGCAGGCTGAGATGGGTCGAGGACGTTTTGTTTATTTTCCCCCGCCCCTGCCGGGGCGCAATATCATTTTGGGCGGTTTACCGGGGATGTTATCCCCGGCTAATCTCCAACAGCCCTCTGGGCTGGATCACGAAGAGCAGTCTGAAAGACTGCTGGAAATTAGCCGGCGGGCAACGCCCCCCGGACGATGCCCAAAAAAAATCCGCCCCGGCAGGGGCGGAGGAGGATGGTTGGACAGTCTTTGTCCATGCCAACGTGCGAAGGTTCTGCAAAAACAGGGACGCGCGACCCGCGTGTCCGAGTTGTTTGCGAACGGCCCGGCGGACCGTCCCTGCCAACGGCTGGATTTGACACGGCCTTAATTTTGGTTCAATTAAGATTTGCCCGTGAATGCCAAAACACCCATTCGCATCCTGCACGTGGATGGCGACAGCTTCTTCGCCAGTTGCGAGATTGCCCTGAATCAGAAGTTGCAGGGCCGCCCGGTCTGGGTCGGCGGCGGCCGGCGCGGGGACGGCATCGTCATTGCCGCCAATCGCGCGGCGAAAAAGTTTGGCATCAAAACCGGCATGGCGTGCTTCGAAGCGAAGCGGCTTTGTCCCCAGGGGATTTTGTGCCGGCCGCACTATGACGAATACCGGCGGCTTTCGGCAGAGATGTTCCATATCCTCGAGGAGTATTCCCCGACGCTCGTGCCCATCTCGATTGACGAGGGTTTTCTCGATTTCACCACGATGGACCGGCACGTCTGGCGCCATACCACGCCGGAAAAATACGTGAAGGAAATCTGCCAGCGGATCTTGCAGGAGGTGAAATTGCCTGTGTCGGCCGGCCTGGCGAATTCCTCGCGGCTGGCCAAGCTCGCCACGGATGCCGCCAAGCCCGGTTTCATTGAAATTCCGTCCGGTTCGGAAAAGGAGTTTTTAAAGGACCGTTCCGTGCGCGAGCTTTCCGGCATCGGCAAGAACCGGCAACGCGCGCTGGCTGCGCTCGGGGCGGAAACCTTTGGCCACGTGGCGAAATTGCCGTCGCCCTTGCTCCGGCAAAAATTCGGGATTTGGGGCCAGCAACTCTGGCTGTTCGCCAACGGCCTGTGGAACGAGCCGCTGCTGCTCGAAGTGAAGGACCGCACGACGATTTCCAGCAACACCACGCTGCCTTACGACGAGCCGGATTACGAGGCGGCATTGACGTTTACGTTGAGCGAGGCAACGCGGCTGATCGGTCAGTTGCGCCGCGAACAATTGCAGGCGCGTGAACTGGGTCTGACCATCCGTTTCACCGATTTCAGCGAGGTCGGCGGCGGCCACCGCTTTCGCGAACCACAATTTCAAAATTCGGTCATCAACACGGTTCTGGAAGCTGTTTTTCGTGAATTGATGGGCAAACAATTCAAGCCTGTCCGGCAAATCCGCATTGCGTTCTGGAACCTGGCGCGGCTGGACACGCAGCCGACGTTGTGGGGTCGCACCCACGCGGAGCGCTGGGGCGCACTGGATGACGCGGCGCACACGCTCAACGGGCGGTTCGGTCCGACGGCCATCATGACCGGCGCCCAACTGGCCTTGCGCGAACTGGAGGACGCCTTCAAGAATCCGAAGGCGAAGTGCCCGTTCGTGCCGCAGCGGGAGATGGTGAAGAAGCTTTGGGGCACGGACGCCGACCCGCTGGCGCACAAGGGCGAATGGGAAAAACGCCTGGCCAAGGTCAGCAAACAAGCTCAGTTCCGGCATTGAATGAGCGGACTTACAAACACCAGCGCCGCCGCCTTCCACCGTAGCAGCCGACGTGAGTCGGCTCTAACTTCTCCCGCCGAAATAATGAGCGGACTCACGTCCGCTGCTACTTCAATAAACAAGAACAAAGACAGCGGCTTGCTGTGCCGACTTCACCATGTCATCAAACTTTTCGTCCTTCATGTTTGGCGCTTTGAGCTTGCTGCGTTCCAAAGCGCCAGGGGGCTGGCGCACTCCAAGACGCTTTGCACACGCTGTGCCGCTCCGAATTTCCGCCAGGTTTTGGACTGTGGCGGCCTTCCGCCGCTTTCTCTTCGCGTGGCAAAAATCTGTCCCGGTTAACGATCCCGCCAACCTTGAATCCATCCAGGGGATACGTTACGGTTGGCGTCGCATGAAAGAATGGTTTCAACTGGCGTTCCGCCCATCGGTGGTCAAACGCGCGCTGAAATACGCGCTGGTCGTGGGTTTTATCCTCATTGCCATCAACCACAGCGACGCGATCCTTTCGGGACAGATCACGCGGGGCCGTTTGCTTAAGATGCTGCTGACGGTGCTGGTGCCTTATGTGGTTTCCACCCTGTCGAGCGTCGGCGTTTTGCTGGAAATGCGCCGCAAATCGTGATGAAATCCGCCTGTCAGCACGATAATTAGGGATGGTTTAGACCTTCAAAATTCTTCAAAAAAGTTGTTGCATCAGGACGCGCAACTGATATTTTCTCCGCTCCGTTTCATTCGGAAGCCAAGATCTGGCTGTGCTTTGGCGTGGTAATGGTTTCCAAACGAACGGACAGCATGTTTGCCGACCGATAACTGATTCCCTGCCGGGACAGGAATGATGGCCTGCCAACTTCAAAGTTGCTGCTAAAACTTTTGTTTTTTTATGCCAGTCAAGACATTTAGACCGCTAACGCCGTCTCTGCGCTACATTACGTACGCGGATTACAGCGATATTACGAAGACGAAGCCCGAAAAGGGGCTCGTCGTCACGCGGAAGAAGACCGGTGGCCGCAACCACTACGGTCGCGTGACCGCGCGCGGTATTGGCGGCGGACACAAGCAGAAAATCCGGCTCGTGGATTTCAAACGCCAGAAACACGGCGTGGAAGCGACGGTCGCGGCGATTGAATACGATCCGATGCGTTCAGCGCGCCTGGCCTTGCTGCAATACAAGGACGGCGAAAAGAGTTACATCATCGCGCCGGCCGGCATCAAGGTTGGTGGCACCATTTCCAGCGGGCCGGCGGCGCCACCGGAAATCGGCAATGCGCTGCCGCTCAAGGTGATTCCGGTCGGTCTGGCAATTCACAACATCGAGCTGACGCCGGGTCATGGCGGGCAGGTGGTCCGTTCGGCGGGGGGCGCAGCGACGTTGATGTCGCGGGATGAGGGTTACGCGCAGATTCGTCTGCCCTCCGGCGAAATCCGCAAGGTGCATGAAGAGTGCTACGCGACGATTGGCCAGGTCGGCAATGCGGAACACGAAAACGTGATTTTGGGCAAGGCCGGCCGTTCACGGCATCGGGGCATCCGCGGCATCAACCGCGGTGTTTCGCGCAATCCGGTGGACCATCCGAACGGTGGCGGCGCCGGCAAATCAAAGTCTGGCGGCGGCTGGCAGCAGTTGACTTCGCCGTGGGGCAAGATTGCCAAGGGTGGCAAGACGCGCCTCAAATACAAATATTCAAACCGTTTCATTATTGTGCGCCGCAACGGTCGGCCGATGAAGATCAAGTAATTTTATGGGACGCTCGATTAAAAAAGGTCCGTTTGTCGATTTTCACCTGCAGGACAAGATCCAGAAGGCGAAGAGCACAAACCAAAAGACGCCGATCAAGACGTGGTCGCGGCGTTCGACCATCACGCCGGATTTTGTCGGGCTGACGTTCAGCGTCCACAACGGCAAGATTTTCAACCCGGTGTTTGTGACGGAAAACATGGTCGGCCACCGGCTCGGCGAATTTTCCCTGACGCGCGTGTTCAAGAAGCACGGCGCACACACGGCCAAGGCGGAGGCGAAATAGCATGGAAGTTCACGCAATCATGAAGAACGTGCCGATGTCCGCGCAGAAGATGCGCGAGGTCGTCCGGCAGATTCAGGGGCTGCCGGCCTTGCAGGCGCAGGCGGTGCTGCAAATCGTCCCGCGCAAGGGCGCGCGGCTGGTGGCCAAGACGCTCCGGTCGGCGATCGCCAACGCGGAGAACAACAACAAACTCAAGCCGGAAAGTCTGCGCATCAAGGAAGCCGTCGCCGGCACGGCCACGATGATCAAACGTTTCACCCCCAAGGCGCGCGGTTCCGCCGGGCCAATCCTCAAACGCCGTTGTCACATCAAAATCACCCTGTCCGACGAATAGTATGGGCCAGAAAACAAATCCAATCGGTCTGCGCGTCGCCGTTAATCGCGACTGGCGCTCGAAGTGGTTCGCCGGCAAGAAGGAATTCGGCCCGTTGCTCACCGAAGACCGGAAAATCCGCGAGTTGCTGAAAAAGAAGCTCGAAACGGCGTCGGTGCCGAGAATTCTGATCGAACGCGCGACCAACCGCTGTCGCGTGACGATTTTAACCGCCCGTCCGGGCGTGGTCATCGGACGCAAAGGCTCGGAAATCGACAAGCTCAAGGAGGAATTGAGCCGCATGACCGGCAAGGAAGTGTACGTGGACATCGTGGAGGTGAAGACCCCGGAACTCGATGCGCAACTCGTGGCGGAGAACGTCGCGTTGCAATTGGAGCGCCGCGTGTCATTCCGGCGGGCGATGAAAAAGGCATTGCAGACGGCGAAGGATTTCGGCGCGGAAGGCATCAAGATCCGCTGTGCGGGGCGGCTGGGCGGCGCGGAACTCGCGCGCGTCGAGCAGTATCATTGGGGCCGGGTGCCGTTGCACACGTTGCGGGCGAACATTGATTATGGATTTGCCGAGGCGCTCACCCTGTACGGCAAGCTCGGGGTCAAATGCTGGATTTGCAAAGGTGAAAACAAGCCGCAAAAGGCCGTGCCGCCGCAGCCCGCAGCGGCGATTGAAGCCACACCCAACTGATTTGAAACAGGATTTTTGATATGGCCTTACAGCCGGAAAGAGTAAAATTTCGCAAAATGCACCGTGGCAGCCGTGCGGGCATGGCGACCCGCGGCCATACGGTCGCGTTCGGCGAGTATGGATTGATGGCGCTCGAACGCTGCTGGATGGACTCCAAGCAACTGGAAGCGGCGCGCGTGGCGATTGCCCGTAACATGAAACGACGCGGCAAGATGTGGATTCGCGTCTTCCCGCAGAAGTCATTTACCAAGAAGCCGCTGGAAACCCGCATGGGCAAAGGCAAAGCACCTTTGGAAGGGTGGGTGGCGGTGATTCGTCCGGCCAACGTGTTGTTTGAGGTGGACGGAGTTACGGAAGTGGAGGCGCGCGAGGCGTTGCGGCTGGCGGCCACCAAACTGCCCATCAAGACCAAATTCATCGCGCGGCATCGTCGCGCCAGTTAATCGGTTATGAAATTTTCGGAAATCAAAGACATGACGCTGGTGGAATTGGCGGCCAAGAGCCGCGACCTGCGTCATGAAATGTTCAACCTGCGTTTGCAGCAGGCGAGCGCGCAACTGGAAAAACCGGCGCGTCTGCACGTTTTGCGCAAAGACATCGCGCGTCTGGAAACGCGCATCTCGCAACTGCGCAATAAAGCGGCTTAATTGTATGGCTGAGACAGCAAATCCAACGACAACGGCACGCGGACATCGCAAGCAGCGCGAAGGCGAAGTCATCTCCAACAAGATGGCCAAGACCATCGTGGTGCGCGTCGAACGCCGCTTCCCGCATCCGCGGTTCCGCAAGGTCGTGACCGCTTACAAGAAATTTTACGCCCATGACGAAAAGGGCGAGGCGAAGCCGGGCGACCGCGTGCGCATTGAGGAAACGCGGCCCCTGTCGAAAACTAAACGCTGGCGGCTGATTGAAGTCGTCGTGCGCAACGAGGCGGAGACCCCCGCGGCTGCCTGACCGGATTTATATGTTGCAAATTCGTTCCCATTTGGATGTGGCCGACAACACCGGCGCCAAGGTCGCCTGGGCCATCGGCGTCTTGGGCCGCAACCAGCGTTATGCCCACGTGGGCGACGTCATCAAGGTGCATATCAAGGTCGCCGCACCCGACGGGCAGGTGAAGAAGGGCGAGGTGCACGACGCGGTGATTGTCCGCACGCGCCAGCCGATTGTGCGCAACGACGGTTCGTATCTGCGCTTTGACAGCAATGCCGTGGTGATCATCGACAAGGAATTAAATCCGAAGGGCACGCGTATTTTCGGGCCGGTCGCGCGCGAATTGCGCGACAAGAAATTCATGAAAATCGTTTCGCTCGCGCCGGAGGTGATTTGAAGTTATGTCAAAATTTCATGTAAAAAAGGGCGATGAAGTGGTCGTGCTGGCCGGCGCCGAAAAGGGCAAGCGCGGCAAGGTGATTGCCGTCAGTCCGAAGAAGGGCCGGGCGATTGTCGAGGGCCTGAAAATGATCAAGCGGCACACCCGCAAGAGCCAGGACCATCCCCAGGGCGCCATTGTGGAGCGGGAAGGCACAATCCACCTTTCAAATTTGATGAAGGTTGACCGGTTCGACTCGCGGGCGGCCAAACTTGGAAAGGTGGAACCGGCCCCGGCCTGAGACGCGATGCGATGAAGAGATGGAGTCACGGCAAAATCTGTGACACAAAAAATGAAAGCCAGACTTTACAACAAATACGTGAGCGAAGTGGTGCCGGCGCTCAAGGAAAAGCACAAATTCGCCAATGTTCACCAGATTCCCCGGATGGTGAAAATTGTGGTGAACATGGGCGTGAGCGCGTCGCTGGAAAAGAACGCCATCGAAGACGCGGCCAAGGACCTGTCGATGATCACCGGCCGCAAGGCGGTGATCAGCAAATCGCGCCACAGCATTGCCAATTTCAAATTGCGCGAAGGACAGCCGATTGGGTGCCGGGTGACGTTGCGGCGGGATGCGATGTACGAATTTTTCGACCGGCTGGTGGCGACGGCATTGCCGCGCATTCGTGACTTTCGCGGGTTATCGCCACGCAAATTTGATGGCCGTGGCAATTACACGTTTGGCGTGTCCGACCAGACGATTTTCCCGGAGATTGAACTGGACAAGATCAAACGCCAGCAGGGCATGGACATCACGATTGTGACCAGCGCCAAAGACAACGGTGCGGCGCAGGATTTGTTGAAACTGATGGGTTTCCCCCTGGCAGAGAAATAACACGATTATGGCCAAGAAAGCATGGATGGAGCGCAATAAGCGCAAAGCAGAAACGGTGAAAAAATACGCCGCGATTCGCGCGGAATTGAAGGCCAAGCGGGATTACATCGGCCTGGCCAAATTGCCGCGCGATGCGAGTCCGACGCGGCTGGTGAACCGGTGCGCGAGCAGCGGACGACGCCACGGTTATTTGCGCAAATTTAACGTTTCACGCCTCACGTTTCGGGAAGCGGCGTTGAACGGTTTGATTCCAGGTGTGGTGAAAGCCAGCTGGTAGGCGGATTAAGATTAAGATTTTGATATGACCGACCCCATTTCTGACATGTTGACCCGCATTCGCAACGCCGGCCGCGCCTTGCGGCCGACCGTCGCGGTGCCGCATTCCCGCTTGAAGGAAAACATCGCCGCCATTTTGAAAAAGGAAGGCTATGTCGCCGATGTGGCCGTCGAGGGAAAGATACCCAAAACCATCAACATTAAGTTGAAGTATCAGGGCAAGAAGAACGTGATTGAAGGATTGCGCCGCATCAGCCGTCCGGGATTGCGTCATTACGTCGGGGCGACGAAAATTCCCCGCGTGCTGGGCGGCCTGGGAGTGGCGGTGGTTTCCACGCCGGAAGGTGTGATGACGGACGTGCAGGCCCGGAAGAAAAACCTGGGCGGCGAATTGCTTTGTTACATCTGGTAGGAATTTTATGTCGCGAATTGGAAAACAGCCGATTGTCATACCGCCCAAGGTCAAGGTGGAGGTCAAGGGACAGAAGGTCCTCGTTGAGGGTCCGAAGGGCAAACTCGACTGGGAATTGCCGCATCGCACGAGCCTGAAGGTCCAGGACGGCAAGATTGTCGTGAGCCGCGAAGGTGAAGACGCGCAGGCCAGGGCTTTGCACGGTCTGAGCCGGGCGCTGGTCAACAACATGGTCAAGGGCGTGGCCGAGGGCTTTGTCAAAAAACTCGAAATTCAGGGCGTTGGTTTCAAGGCCGCCGTTCAAGGCAAGGTGGTGAACCTGGCGCTCGGCTATTCACATCCGATCAATTACACCATACCCGACCAGATCAAGGTGACGGTTGAGGAAAACACAAAACTGACCATCGAAGGGCCGGACAAGCGGGTGGTGGGGCAGGTCGCCGCCGAGATTCGCGGCTTCTATCCGCCCGAACCGTACAAGGGCAAGGGCGTGCGTTATGTGGGCGAACACGTCCAGCGCAAGGAAGGCAAGACGGTCCAGTAAATATAATATCGGTTCATCCCGACATCGGATGTCGGGATGATGCATTGAAATGAGAACGGAAAAAAAACAAAAACTGGCGCAACTTCGCCGCTGGCGGGTGCGCCGAAAGGTTTGCGGCACCAAGGAACGTCCCCGCATGAGTGTTTGTTTCACCAACAAAAACATTCATGTGCAGTTTATCGATGACGCCACCGGGGTGACGCTGGCGGCAATTTCGACCACGAGCAAGGCCACCCCCGACCGCGACAAAGTGACGGCCAACGTGGCCGGCGCCAAACTCGTTGGCAAGCTGGCGGCGGAAACCGCCCTCGCGAAGGGAATCAAGGCGGTGGTTTTTGATCGCGGCGACGCGCGCTATCATCGCAGCGAGAACAAGGGCAAGGATGGCAAGCCGGTGTTGGTGTACGGCAAGCTGGCGTCGCTGGCCGAGGCGGCGCGCGCCGCCGGGCTGAAATTTTAAACTGCAACCGGAGAATTATCGTGGCTGAAATCAATAAAACTGAAACCGAAGAACAACGCGCTTCGCGCGGGCGTGGCCGCCGGGCCCGGCCGGCCGCCGACGGGTCCGAACAGACGCCCGAAGGCGGAGCCTCCGAGGAGTTGGTGGAAAAGGTGGTTTACATCAACCGCTCCGCGAAAGTGGTCAAGGGCGGACGCCGCTTCAACTTCAGCGCGCTGGTGGTCGTGGGTGACAAACACGGGCGCGTGGGCGTGGCCCTCGGCAAGGCGGGCGAAGTTGCCGATGCGATCCGGCGCGGCGGCGAACTGGCCCGCAACCGGATGGTTTCCGTTTCCCTCAAGGATGCAACCATTCCGCACGAGATTTTTTCCGAGTTTGATGGTGCGAGAATCCTGCTGCGCCCGGCCTCGCCCGGTACGGGCATCATTGCGGGCAAGACGGTGCGGGCGGTTTTGGAATCCGCCGGTGTGAAGGACATCTTGAGCAAATCGCTCGGTTCAAAAAACGCGGCCAATGTGGTGAAGGCGACGATGAAGGCCTTGTTGAGCCTGCGGCTGCGCGAGGACATTTACCGGGGCCGCGGTTTGGAAATTAGAAAAGTGCCAACGCCGCCAACGCCGGGAACCCTGCCGGCAACGGCCTGATTTTATGCGATTACACGATTTGAAACCTCGTCCCGGTGCGAAGCATCGGCGCAAACGACTTGGCCAGGGCGAATCCAGCGGCCACGGCAAGACCAGCGGGCGCGGTGGCAAGGTCCAGACGGCCCGTTCGGGCAGTTCCATCCGCATCGGTTTTGAGGGCGGTCAAATGCCGCTCATCCGGCGCATCCCCAAGCGCGGGTTCAATAACGCCCGGTTCACGAAGCAGTTCATCGCGGTGAACGTCGGCGAATTGAATCAATTTGACAATGGCGCGCGTGTGGATGAAGCCGCGTTGCGGGCCGCCGGTCTGGCCAATGGCCGCGCCGATGGCGTCAAAATTCTCGGTGAGGGTGAATTGTCCAGGAAGCTCACGGTGAGCGCGCACGCATTCAGTGCCTCGGCCAAGGCCAAGATCGAGGCCAAAGGCGGCGCGTGTGAAGTGGTCGTCCGCAAACCCGCCGAACCGGCGAAAGCGTAAGCGGGACCAACTCATGTTCCGCAGCATCTTCAACACGTTTGCCAACTGCTTCAAAATCCCGGAGCTGAAGTCGCGGATTTTGTTCACATTGATGTTGTTGGGGGTCTGCCGCTTGATGGCTTACATTGTCATTCCGGGTTTGGACGGGACGGCGCTGGCCAATTTTTTCAAGGAAAATGAACAGAGCAACGGCGGATTGCTTGGCATGTACAACATGTTTGCCGGCGGGGCCTATGGGAATTGTGCCATCGGAGCCCTGGGCATCATGCCCTATATCAGCGCCACCATCATTATCCAATTGCTCACGGCCGTCTGGCCAAAACTCAGCAAGCTGGCGCGCGAAGAGGGCGGCCGCGCACAAATCATCAAATACGGCCGCTATTTGACGGTGTTGATTTGCCTCGGACAAGGCGCCTATTTTGCAGCCGGTTGGGAACATCCCCAAACCATCTTCCACGGGTTTCAGGGTCAACTGGTGCTGATTAACAGCCCCATTTGGTATATGATTCAGACGGTGCTCATCATGACGACCGGCACGATGCTGCTCATGTGGCTGGGTGAACAAATCACGGATCGCGGCGTGGGCAACGGCGTGTCGCTGGTGATCACCATTGGCATTGTGGCGCGCCTGCCGCGGGCCGTTACGGCTCTGGGGGACATGTTTTTTCCAGCCGGTGGCGTTGAGACTGATTATCACATCATGGGCACGGGGGTGATGCTGGTTTTGTTGCTGGCCATGGTGATCGGCGGAGTCATTGCCATCACCCAGGCGCAACGGAAAATTCCTGTGCAATACGCGCAACGCGCCGTCGGGCGCAAACTCTACTCCGGCGGCACGTCCTTCATGCCGTTGCGCGTCAATTATTCCGGCGTCATGCCGATTATTTTTGCCCAGTCCATCCTCATGTTTCCCGGACCGTTGTGCCAGTGGCTGGCCGACGTGGCCTTTAAGAACGTTCCGTTTCTGCAGGATTTTTTCCGCGGCATCGCCATGCAACTGGGCTACGGAACGGTGGCGTACCTGTCGGTTTATGGACTGATGATTTTGTTCTTCTCCTATTTCTGGGTGGCCACGCAATTCAACGAATTGCAAATCGCCGACGACTTGAAGAAGAACGGCGGTTACATCCCCGGGGTGCGCCCGGGGCAGGGGACCAGCGACTATTTGCACAAGGCGATGAGCCGCATCACACTCGCGGGCGCGATTTTTCTGACGGTGATTGCGGTCATTCCCATCATCATGCGGAACGCCATGAACATTCCCTACGACGTATCACAGTTTTTCGGCGGCACGAGCATTTTGATCACCGTCGGCGTTTTGCTGGACACGATGCGACAGGTCGAATCGCATTTGATGATGCGTCATTATGACGGATTTTTGAAGAAAGGCCGCCTGCGCGGGCGGTTCTGACAATGATTATTTTGAAGAATGAGCGGGACCTGGATGCGATGCGTCCGGCCTGTGCGTTGGCGGGCACGGTATTGGAAGAAATTGCCGCGTTCATCAAACCCGGCCTGACGACACGGCAGGTGGATGAATTCGCCGCCAAGCGTATCAAGCAGCACGGCGCGAAAAGCGCGTTTTTGGGTTACCGCAATTATCCGTGTCACACGTGCCTTTCGGTGAACGAAGAAGTGGTGCACGGCCTGGCCAGCGACCGTGAATTGCATTTCAGCGACATCGTCAGCGTGGATGTGGGCGTCTTCTACAAAGGGTTTGTGGGCGACACGGCGCGCACGGTGGTGGTCGGCGGTTGCGGCGTGGCGGCACAGCGGCTCATGGACGTCACGGAACACTCTCTTTACGAAGGCATTGCCGCGGCGGTCCCGGGAAACCGCGTGACGGACATTTCACGCGCAATTCAAACCTATGTCGAAGCCAACGGTTTCAGTGTGGTGCGCGAATTTGTGGGGCACGGCGTCGGGCGCTCGATGCACGAGGAGCCGCAGGTGCCGAATTTTGTGGATCCGAAGAGCAATCAGAAGCTCCGGCCAGGCATGACCCTGGCCATCGAACCGATGGTCAACGCCGGTCGGCCCGGTGTAAAAATTTTGAAAGACGGCTGGACAGTGGTCACCCAGGATGGTTTACTGTCTGCTCATTTTGAGCATACGGTCCTGGTGACCGAGGGTGAACCGGAGATTTTGACATGCCCGGAGACGAAGCCTTCCAGGTTGAAGGTCGGGTGATGGCGGCTCAGGCGAACGGGACGTATCGCGTGGAGCTGGCCAATGGGCACCGGCTGACGGCGTTTGTGACGGTCCGGGCGAAACGGAATTTTACCGGGGTGAAGCCCGGTGACAAAGTAAAACTGCAATTAACACCCTACGATTTGTCGGTGGGGCGAATTTTGGTAGAAACGAAAACAATTGGAACATGAAAGTTCGAGCGTCAGTCAAGAAATTGTGCGAGCACTGCAAGATCGTGCGGCGCCGCGGGGTTATTCGGGTGATTTGCTCGAACAAACGGCACAAACAACGGCAAGGTTGATTTATGGCACGCATCATTGGAGTGGAAGTTCCGCCGAACAAGCGCATCGACATTGCGTTGCGCTACATCTATGGCATCGGCCCGTCCAACTCAAAAGAGATTCTGGAACATGCCAATATTGATCCCAGCATTCGGGCGAAGGATTTGACGGAGCAGCAACTTTCCCAGATTGTTCACGCCATCCAGGAGGGCAAATACGTCATCGAAGGCGATTTGCGCCGCGAGATTGGCATGAACCTCAAGCGGTTGCAGGGCATCAAATGCTATCGCGGTGTCCGGCACATGCGCGGGTTGCCGGTGCGCGGCCAGCGCACCCAGACCAATGCGCGCACGCGCAAAGGACCGCGCAAAACTGTCGGCGTGCAACGTAATCCGAACGCCAAGACCGGCATCCATTAATCCACGTTTGATTTGCGATTTGAGATCTAAGAACTGAAACCCCTTATGGCTGACGAAACCAAAAAGAAAGCGCCCGCAAAGAAAGAGGCAAAACCCGCTGCCGAAAAGGCCGCAGCGAAGGAAGCCGGCCCGGTGGAAAAGGCCGCGAAACCGGCGGAGGACAAGGCTTCCAAAAAAGGCGCGCCCGCGGCTGACGTTCCTGCGGCGGAAACCGCCAAGCCTGCGGACGCGCCGGTTGCCGGTACCGCCCCCAGTGCCGCCGAACTTTTGGGCGAGGACGCCGCCGCCAAGAAGATCATCAAGGCCAAGCACGCCAAAAACATCGTCACCGGCGTCGCCAATATTCTGGCCACGTTCAACAACACCCAGGTCACCATCACCGACCTGCATGGCAATCTCATCGGTTGGTCGAGCGCCGGCCGGGTTGGTTTCAAGGGTTCGCGGAAAAGCACGGCCTATGCCGCGCAGCAGGTCGCACAGGATGCCGCGCGCCAGGCGATGGCACACGGAATGAAGGAAATTGAAGTGCGCGTCAAGGGCCCGGGTTCCGGCCGCGAATCGGCGATTCGCGCGTTGCAAGCCATCGGCCTGGAGATCAGCGCCATCAAGGACGTGACGCCCATTCCCCACAACGGTTGCCGGCCGCGCAAAAAACGCCGCGTGTAACCTCAACGCTCAACCCTCCCCAAAACCATGGCTCGTTACACAGGTCCCCGCGTTCGCATCAGCCGCCGTTTCGGCGTGCCGATTTTTGGTCCATCGAAATATCTGGAACGCCGCAATTATGGTCCCGGCGTTCACGGTCCGAAATCCCGGCGCAAGCACACGGATTATGGCCTCGGCCTGATCGAGAAACAGAAATTGCGTTACTATTACGGCCTGCTCGAACGCCAGTTTCGCGGTGTTTATGAAAGGGCGTTGAAACGCCGCGGAGTCACCGGCGAGCAGATGTTGCAAATTCTGGAGACCCGTCTGGATAATGTTGTTTTCCATCTCGGTTTTGCAAATACCCGCGCCGCCGCGCGCCAGATGGTTTCGCACGGCCATGTTTTGGTGAACGGACGCAAGGTGAACGTGCCGTCCTGCGGGCTCAAGGTGAACGACGCGGTTGAGGTAAAGAATACAAGCGTGTCGCGCCAGTTGGCGACGAAGAACCTGGAAGTGGCCACGAGCCGCGCGGTGCCGGACTGGTTGTCGTTGAACCGGGAGGAGTTCAAGGGCACCGTCATGCGGATTCCGACCCGCGACGAGATTCAACCCATTGCCAATGAGCAGGCGGTTGTCGAATTTTATTCCCGCTAAACAGTAACCCAGTTGAACAATTATACGGGTTTGGCCGGCCGCGGGAATAAAAAGGCCGGCGAAACCAGTTTAAAATTGTTGAAAGGAAAATATGCCAGTACGTCTCGGACGTTTTGAAATGCCGAAACGGTTGCAAAAGGACGAAGCAACCGCCACGGAAACTTACGCCAAATTCGTCGCCGACCCCTTTGAAACCGGTTACGGTCACACCGTCGGCAATTCATTACGCCGCGTGTTGTTATCGTCGCTGGAAGGCGCGGCAATCACTTCCGTGAAGGTGGACGGGGCCATGCATGAATTCGCCACCATTGACGGGGTGGTTGAGGACGTGACGGACATCGTTCTGAATTTGAAACGGATCAAATTCAAGGCCCACACCCGGGATGCCCAAACCTTGCTGTTGTCTGCGAACAAGGAAGGCGCGGTGACTGCCGCCGACATTCAACTCAATCAAAACGTGGAATTGGTCAATCCGGACCAGCACATCTGCACGCTCGACAAGAAGAAAAAATTCGAGATGGAGTTGGAACTTAAAATTGGACGCGGTTTTTGTCCGAGCGACGAAAATAAAAAGCCCGGCCAGCCCATCGGCGTGATTGCAATTGATTCGTTGTTTTCGCCGGTGACGCGCGTGCGTTACGCGGTGGAAGCCGCCCGGGTGGGTAATCGCACGGATTACGACCGCCTGCTTTTGGAGATCTGGACGGACGGTCGCATTTCACCCGATGACGCCCTGACCCAGGCGTCGGCGATTCTGGCCCATCACCTCGACGTGTTTGTGGGTTACGACAAGAATGCCGTGGAATTTGAGGAGGCGGAGTCGAAGCAGGACGACGAGAAGGCCAAACTCAAAAAGCTGCTCAACATGAGCGTCAACGAAATTGAATTGAGTGTTCGCGCGGCGAATTGCCTGAACAACGCGAACATCACCACGGTCGGCCAGTTGGCGATGAAGACCGAGCAGGAGATGCTCAAGTACCGGAACTTTGGCAAGAAATCGCTGAACGAAATCAAAGACAAACTCCAGGCCCTGGGCCTGTCACTGGGCATGAACTTTGAAGCGGGCCTGCTCGATACCCCGCCGAAGGAAGTTCCAGAGAACAATTAGGCCACTCTATGCGACACTTAAAGCACACGGCCAAACTGGGTCGCACGTCCGAGCATCGCAACGCGATGCTGGCAAACCTCGTTTGCAGTCTGATCAAGCACAAGCGCGTGACGACAACCCTCGCGAAGGCCAAGGCCGCGCGTCCGGTTGCCGAAAAAATGGTCACGCTGGGCAAGCGCGGCACGGTTCAGGCGCGCCGTCTGGTTACGGCGCGATTGCACACGCATGGGCCGACGGTTCAATTGACCAAGGATGAACGCCGCAAATGGCGCCAGAACGAGGACGTGTTGCGCATTCTATTTGACGACATTGCACCTGCCTTTAAGGAGCGAAACGGCGGTTATACGCGCATTGTGAAGATGAACCAACGCCAGGGGGATGCCGCCCAACGGGCCATTCTGGAATGGGTGGATTACGCATCGGCTGCTCCGGTGGCGGCGGAAGCCGCCCCGGGCGAGGAAGCCAAACCTGATGAAGTCAAGCCCGCCGAGGCCAAACCAGCCGAGACCGGGCCACCGAAAAAATAATTCCATTGAAAATATTCATCGCCCGCTCGCGAGAGCGGGCTTTTTTTTTGGCGGGAGCAATTAACGCAGCCACAAACAAATCAAGCCGGCCACGACCAGAATCGCCACCAGCCACCAAAACCAGTGAACGCCCCGGGGAATGGCCCGTTCCCCGACGATTTCACGTTTTACAAAGTCATCATAATCAAAATCTTCGCCGGGAAGGTTAAGATGGTCGCAACTCGCCTCTTCGGACCAACCGGTTTGCTCATCCGAGCCGCATTCCAGGCAGGCTTTGGCGCCGGACGGGACTTCCGCGCCGCAGTTGGGACAGATTTCAGGAGGCATTTCACGAAGGCAGAATTAGGAAGGGGGAATGCAGAAACAAAATTGAACGCGCCGGTCTGGTTTCTTCATCCTGCAGTCATCCTTCATCATTTATTTCACCCGCTGGCGCTGGCGTATTCCTCATCGGTTTTCAACTCAAGCCCCATCAAAATGTAGTCGTGGGTGATGGCCTGCATGTCTTTGACGTAATCTTCCAATCGCAAAAGCTGGCTGAAACCGAGCATGGCGAACATTTTAATGGCCGCTTCCTGTTCTCCAATGAATTCGGCCTCAACCTTTTCCAGGCTGGCACTCCGCGCAATGTCAATGATCTCGCCCACCAGCGCCCGAGCCAGGCCACGGCCGCGGAATTCCGGGTGCACGAGCACACTGACGCGTCCCACGTGCCTTTTCCAGCCTCCGAGTTGCTGGTGCAAGGTCGCATCGCCAATGATTTTACCGCCAATCAGGGCAACGAGCGGCAAATTCCGGCCGTAATCAATGTTCCGGCACCAGTCGCGAATCACCTCGAAATCGGTGACGCGGTGTTTGATAAACATGCGTTCCGGTTCGGGGATGCCGAGGAAGAGTTTGTGAAAATCCTTTTCGTCGTCGCGGCGCAGCGGGCGCAAGGTCACCTTCGTGCCGTCCTTGAGAGTGACGACCTTGGGAAACTTCTGGAGTTCCAGTTCAATGCTGAATGACATGAGTTTCCTTTCTATTTTGCCGCAATGTGCGGCTAATGCCGGACATCCGCAACCTAATCCCGGCAGAACCGTGATGATTTGCCAACGATGCCGGCCGCGGGCATCTGCCAGTCCCTGTCAATGGCAGCCGGATCAAAACTCCAGCGTGCTGCCAGGGCCGGAACCTTTTCAGCATTGGCGACCGCGCTTTTTTCCATCGCCTCGTCATCTGTTCCTGCATTTTCGCCGTAACTGAAAGATGTCACATTCAATTCGATTTCGGCCAGGGATTTGGATCCCTGATTCCACACCGTCTCATTCACCCACACGTAGGCGCGCCCCACCATGCCGTCTTCCATCCGTACCCACGCGTGATGGTGCAAAACAGGGTCCGCCATGAAGAATTGAAGGTGGCCAAACTCGCGGCTCAGGCGAACCAGAAAATAAAAACAATCATCCACGTCCTGACCGGGATGTGGAAGGCCGGAGCCGGTGACAATAATCCAGTCGTTCACCGGCGGGCTGATAAAAAAATCGTGTTTGCCGGTGATACCCTCTGTCCACGGGCAGGGCCTGGGATGATCCATGCCCAAGGCAGCCTGAACGGCTCGGGAATCGGACGAGCGGAGGGCCAGCCAGAGGACCGGGCGGCGCATTGATTCCGTGCCCGGCGAAGATGGTCTGCCACCCGCCTGTGTCATTTCCTGAATTGCCCGCGCGCGACGGTGCAGGGCAAACATTCCAACGAACATAATCATCCCTACGCCCAAGGCCAGCAGGTGCAGCGCAAGCAGCATCAACGGAACCGTGTCTACCGGGTTCACAAGGCGAATTTACGCCCGCGCGGCAAGTGTTCAACCAAATTTTGGCACGATTATCGCAAACAATGGTAGTGTGGACGGTCGTGCCCAAGATTGGGCTTTGCATTGTATTTCGTCACCGGCCAAAACCGTCGAGTGGAAAAATCACCGGATTGGCAGGCAACTCCGGTTCATCCAGTCGAGGTAACGCCGGCTTCCCGCATTCAACGGCAGAACGAGAAATTCCGGGGTGTCATAGGGATGTCGGGTAAGAACCAATTTTTCCAGCGCTGGCAGTCTCGATTTCCGGGTTTTCAAAACCAGCAAGACTTCCGTTCCCGATTCGATTTTTCCCTGCCACCGGTAATGCGATTCGATGCGGGGAATGAGGTTTGCGCAGGCAATCAGGCGTGCCTGCAATGCCGCCCTGGCCAGCGCCCGGGCGGTTTTCAGATCCGGTGCCGTGACCAGGACGATGGCGGATTTCGCGGCGGGATTCATTGTCAGATTGTATCACCCGGTGCCGGGCGGTCTTCCGCAGGGTCGGATTTGCGATGGGGAAAGCCGGATCGTTGGTTCACGGCGTCATGCCTCTGATGATCTTAAGCGTACGGATGACAATTTCCTGTCGTCGTGGATGGCGGCAATAGAAATGATTGCCATGACCGAGCACGTACTCACAATTTTGCGGCGGAGGCACAAGGCACACTGCGGATTCATTGATGCTCCACAGGGACCCGGCCCGGCATCTTTCGGCGAATGGCGGATGAGACTTCGGATCACACGAAGCAGCCGGGAATTTCGGTTTGTCGTTTGCTTCTGACATGCATTCGGCTGACAGGCTTAACCTGTACCATACCGGCGCCGGTGGCAAGAGCCAACCCGCATCAGGCAGGATGCCGCCACGATTTCAAAAATGGCCGGCGCCGAAGTTGATCAAATCAGTTTTATTTCGCCTCCATTTTCTGGTTAAGTCGGGGCATGGATGCTCAATTGCCGCCGCTGATGCCAGGCACGTTGTATCTGGTTGCCACGCCCATCGGCAACCTTGAGGACATCACGCTGCGCGCCCTGCGCGTGTTGCGCGAGTGTGACGTGGTTGCCGCCGAGGACACGCGCCGCACGGGTCAACTGCTCAAGCGCTTTGAAGTCAGCAAACCGCTCCTGAGCTATTTCCAGTTCAATGAAGCCCGGCGCAGTGAGGAAATCATCGAACGACTCGGACGCGGTGGGAAGGTCGCGCTGGTTACGGACGCGGGCAGTCCGGGCATCAGTGATCCCGGGGAGCGTGTTGTTCAAGCTGCCATCGCCGCCGGGTTTCGGGTGGAATCCGTGCCCGGGGCTTGCGCGCTGGTTGCCGCGCTCACGGCCAGCGGTTTGCCGACGGATGAATTCCATTTCATTGGTTTTCTGCCGCACAAGTCCGGCCAACGTCGAAACAAATTGGAATCGCTCACCATCATTTCCGGCACCCTGGTATTTTACGAATCGCCGTACCGGATTGGAAAACTGCTCGTCGAGCTGGTTGAAATCTTTCCTGAACGTGACGTCGTGCTGGCGCGCGAGTTGACGAAGAAATTTGAGGAATTTCTGCGCGGCAAACCGGTGGAATTGCTGGCGCTGTTCCAGCAACGTTCCTTGAAAGGCGAATTTGTGGTCCTAGTCGGCCCGGAGCAGTGAACAGGGACACGCCACGCCCGGGGGAGCACGCCAGAAAATGTTGCGGTGGGCTCAGTGGCCCCACCGCAGCCCTGGCGGAAACCTTACTTTGACTTGCCGGCCCTGACTTTCGCCCAGCGCGCCTTGGCAGCGAGGGAAATTTTTCGGCGGGCAGCCGCGCTCATCTTTCGCCGCCGCCGGCCGGCTTTTTTGGCCGGCGCCCTGGACCCATTTGTCACCACGGCTTCCAGCTGTGATTGAAGACGTTCAATTTTTGATTTCAAGGCTGCCAGACGTTTTAGCTTGGCAACCGAGAGGTTCAGAATTTCTTTCATGTGCTTTGAGGATAGACTTAAGGAAAGAGGAATAAAAGCAATAAATTTTGTCACCAACCGTAACCGGGGGTGGCAAAACAGCGGGCAGCCTGGGAGGCAGTCGGCCTGGACAAACGCCTAGACAAATTTTCCTGGATTCAAAATGCCCTTTGGGTCAAGCGCTCGTTTTATCTCTTGATGCAGTGCGCGGACTTCCTTTGAAACCGCCCGGGGCCACCAGCGTTTTTTAGCCAGGCCAATCCCGTGCTCGCCGCTGATGGCGCCGCCCCAGGCGATGATTTGCGCAAAGAGTTCGTCCAGCGCCGCCTCGGCCCGGCGGTCGGCGCCCGGCCGGCTGAAATCCACCATGATATTGGTGTGGATGTTACCGTCGCCAGCGTGGCCGAAGCAGGCGACGGGCAGGTCATGTTTCTTTTGCAGTCGGGCGGCAAATAGGAAAAAATCTTCCAGCCGGCTGCGGGGCACGACAATATCCTCGTTGAGCTTGGTCAGGCCGGTGTCGCGCAGGGCATAGGAAAATTCCCGGCGGATTTTCCAGGTTTTCTCGCATTGCGCGGCACCCAGGCCCCGCTCGACAAACAGCGGCTGGTGGCGGCGGACGATTTGTTCCAAATCCAGCAATTCAAGCCGGACGGACTTTTCCTGTCCATCCAGTTCAACAATCAGGTGGGCGCGGCAGCCGCGCAGCCGCCGGCTTCTGGTGCGCCGGTAAGCGGCGGCCAGCGTGAAGGCGTCCGCCAGTTCGAGGGCACAGGGTAAAAAACCGGCGGCCAAAATGGCTTGCAGCGTGCGGACGGCGTTCTTCATTGAATCAAAGCCAATCGCAAGGCACGCGCGGAACGGCGGCAGGGGAATCAATTTCAGGGTCGCCTCGGTGACCACCCCAAGCAAACCCTCGGAGCCGACAAACAGGCGCGTCAGATCAAAGCCGGTTTTGTTCTTGTGCGTGCGCCCGCCAACGCGGACCACGGTGCCATCGGCCAGCACGACCTCGAGACCGAGGACATAATCACGGGTGACACCATACTTCAGGCAGCGCGGGCCACCGGCGTTGGTGGCGATGTTGCCTCCGATGAAATTGTCCGCGCGGCTGGCGGGGTCTGGCGGGTAAAACAGGCCGCGCTTTTCAACCGCTTCCTGAAGGGTTTGGGTGACGACGCCCGGCTCCACCACGGCGACAAAATCGGCGGCATTGATTTCCTTGATGCGGTTCATGCGTTCGAGGGAAAGCACAATGCCGCCGTACACCGGCACGCAACCCCCGACATAGCCATGGCCTGCTCCACGGGCGGTGACGGGGATTTTGTGACGGTTCGCGAAACGCAGAATGGCGGAAACGGATTTGACGGAGCGGGGCCGGGCGACGGCATCGGGCTGCTGGGCAGCGAACCATTTGTCACCGGCATATTGGCTGAGCATTCGCGGCTCCAAAGCCATTTCACCGACCGGCAGAAGGTTGCTGAGCTGGCAAAGGAATTTTAATTTCGCAGCGGTCATTCAATGGGCGGGTTGAGAAATTCTCTGGCGTCGGCGGCTTCGGCTTCGGGCACTTGGACGAGTATGCCGCCGGTGGCGATGGCGGTACCCAACCAAAGTGCGGAGGCTTCATTCGCGATGAACGGATGAAATCCAGCGGCCTCAAGCCGGGCGCGTTTCATTTGCGCTTCCGTGTCATTCAACTCTTTGGAAATGGTGACCAGTTGCATGACTAATTCCTCCGGCCCTCGTAATTCAAGCGGCCAGCGATACTTTCATTTCGGCGAAGACAATGATGCCGGCGCCGGTTTGGAGCAGGCTTTGAACTTCCACCTCAACCAGCTGGCCGATGTGTGACAGGCCATTATTAACAACGACCATAGTGCCGTCGGGCATATAGCCGATGCCCTGGCCCTTGTCCTTGCCTTCGCGCACGATTTTCAGGCGTAAAACCTCGCCGGGCAGCAGGATCACCTTGAGGCACTTGGCCACTTCATGAAGGTTCACGTAACTGACCTTTTGCAATTCGGCAATCTTGGCGAGGTTGTAATCATTGGTAAAAAGACGGGCATTGAGATTGCGCGCCAGGCGGACCAGTTTGGAGTCCACTTCCTTTTCGTCGGGAAAATCACCGTCATGAATGCGGACTTCGATGCCGGTGTTGCGCTGGATGCGGTTGAGCATTTCCAGTCCGCGCCGGCCGCGGGCACGCTTGATGGGGTCGGTGGAATCGGCGATTTGCTGGATTTCCCTGAGCACAAACCGTGGTACGACAATCAGGCCCTCCAAAAAGTGGGCTTCAATCAAATCCGCGATCCGGCCGTCAATAATGACACTGGTGTCCAGCAGCAGCAGGTTGTCCGACTGGCCTTGCGGCCGGAAACGCACATAGGGAATGATGAGCGAGAAATCCTCCTTGTTGCTGCGCGTGGCCAGGATGATGCCAATGTAACTGAAGCTTAAGAACAGCCCGAGCCGGACGAACCATTGAACCCGGTCATCGGCATATTCCATCAGGGGGGAATGGCCGATCAGCAGCGCGACCAACATGCCCAGCAGCAGGCCGAAGGTCGTGGCTGAAAACGCGCGGAGTGAAAAGCCTTTGAGCATTTCGTCGAAGGCGATCATGAAACCGCCAAAGCCAAAGCCAATGAGCATGCCGAACACCTCGCTATATTGGGTCCCCAGAAACTCCGGCCGCACCTGGCTGATGGCGTAACCCGACGCCGTGCAAAGGCTGAGAAACAAAATACGGATGGCCCAGAGGGGAGTCATGGTTATTTGGTGGTTACGTGGGGCGGTGCGTTTGTGGGCGGCAATTCATGATGCCAGAGAAAATGCCACAAACCGAGCTGGTTCAAATTGCTCGTGGCGATGGCCAGATTGGCAGCGACCGCCTGCACGTTGGTTGACAGTTGTTCATTTTTCAGCAGGGTTCCTGCCAGACCCTGCCCGGATTGCAAATCATCCATCAACGATTTTAAGGTTTCGGTGGAGGCTTCAATGTTTTTCACGGCCGCCGAAATTTGCGCGCCATTGGTTGAGACCACTCCACGCGCGTCGTCGGAGAGGTGAATGAGGTCCTGCGAGAAGAAAACCACGTTGCTGACGGCCAGATCAACTTGTTCGCCATTGGTCGCGACCAGCAGGTTGATGTTGGCAACCATATTGGTCGCCTGTTCGGAAAAATCGCGCAGATTGCCAACTGCGGCAGAAAGATTGGTCAGCGTCTCATTATTCAACACCAGGCGACGTACATCGCTGACGGCGGCGTCGAGTTTTTGTGCGGTTTCATCGATGCGCTGGATAAAGCCGGCGGCGGCACGGGCGGTTTCCTGCAGGTTGAACGGCGCCTCGCAGTCGACGTCGGCGCCGTTGGTCCAAACCGGCAGCTGGTTGATTGTGGGGATGACGGCAACATACTGATCGCCCAGAAAGCCGGATTGTTGGATGACAAACCGTGCGTCGTGGTAGATTTTGTAATCTTTGTAAACCCGCAGCAAAATGGTCACACTTTTGCCATCCGGAGCCAGTTCGATGGCTGAGACGGTGCCCACCTGCACGCCGGCGAGCAACACCGAGGCACGTTCCTTGAGGCCGCCGACGTTGCTGGCGTGGAGGCGCAATTCGTAGGTGCCGCGAAAAATGCTTGTGCTTTTGCTGAATTGAAGCAACAGCACGGCCAGCAACACCAGCCCGACGAGGACGAACAGGCCGACTTTGATTTCCTGGTGTGATTTTTCCATGGTTTAATTCTTGGCGTCCGCCACGCCGTCAATAAATTGCCGCACCACCGGGTCCTGCGACGCAAAAAACTCATCCGGCGCGCCGCTGGCATAAATCATCCGGTCATGCATCATCAGCACGCGGTTGCCAACGCGACGGGCGGTGCGCATGTCATGGGTAACCACGACCGTCGTGACTTTCAAGTTGTCGCGCACGTGCATCATCAGTTTGTCAATACTGTCGGACACAATCGGATCCAGGCCGGTTGTGGGTTCGTCGTACAGCACGATTTGCGGCTCGTAAACAATCGCGCGCGCGAGGCCGACGCGTTTTCTCATGCCGCCGGACAGTTCGGCCGGGTTCTTGTTTTCCGTTCCCGGCAGATCCACCACGTCCAGGGCGCTGGCGACCCGCCAGGCGATTTCTGCTTCGGTCAAATGTTCATGCCGGCGCAACCCAAAGGCCACGTTTTCCGCGACCGTCATTGAATCGAACAGGGCGGAACTTTGAAACACCATGCCGAATTTCCGGCGCACGCGCAGCAACTGGCGTTCATTCATCGGCACGATATCTTCACCGTCAATCAGCACTTCGCCCCCATCCGGCTTCAACAGGCCGATCAGATGCTTGAGCAAAACGCTTTTGCCGCAGCCGCTGCGCCCAATAATGGCAACCGATTCGCTGTTTTCAATCCGAAAGCTTACGTCATTCAAAACCGGCTGCCCGCTAAAACCCTTTTGCAGATGACGTACTTCAATCATAACGAGTTAAACAGCCGTTCCAGCGACAGCGTCAAAAAGAAATTGGTGATCAATATGGCGATGGAGGCGGACACGACCGCCTCAGTGGTGGCCTTGCCCACCCCTTCGGCGCCCAGCCCGCAGGTCATGCCCTTGTAACAGCCGACCAGCGTCAGGATGCCGCCGTACGTGAAGGCCTTGATCAAACCAATGGCGACGTCCGTATCGCCCGTGTATTTAAGCATATGCAGCCAGGAATAGGCCGGGTCAATGCCCAATAAGACGACGCCGGCGAAATAGCCCGCCGCGATGCCTATGGAAATGGATTCCACCGTCAACAACGGCAGCGCAATCAACCCGGCCAGCACCCGGGGGACGACCAGATAATCCACCGGATGCGTAGCCAGCGTGCGCAGTGCGTCAATTTGTTCCGTGACCCGCATCGTGCCCAGTTCGGCGGCGATGGCCGCGCCCACCCGGCCCGCGACCATCAGCGCCGTCAGGACCGGGCCGAGCTCGCTGGACATGGAAACGCCGACGACTGCGAGCGTGGCCGTGTCCATTTTGACCTTGTGAAACTGGAAATAAGTCTGGGCGCCTAGCACCATCCCCGTGAACGCACCGGTGATGAGCACGACTGTCTGCGATTTGACGCCCACAAAAAAAAGCTGATAGAGCAGATCGCGCCAGGCAACCTTGAGGGTGAACAGCGAGACGGCGGCCTCCTTGGCCAGCAGGGTAAACCGCCCCAAACCGGCAAGGGATTCGACCACGCGTTTGTTGGCGGAGAAAATCATCGTCGGGCGCAAAATATCAAATCCCCAAGGGGTTTGACCAGCGCGGGATTATAGATGTTTTCGGAGGCATAAAAGCACATCACCGACTGGCAGCGCGTTGCTTCCGGGGTTGTGATTCAAGGGGCGTGGTGTTTTACCCCAACCGTCATTGCGATTCGGCCCCGAATTTGTAATGTTCGGTTTCGTGACTGGAAGGCAAAAATGGCTTTTGCGGGTGGTGCTGGTTCTTTTCACACTCCTCGTTCTACTGGCTGCCGCCGGCCTTCTTTACCCGCAGAAGTTTCTGTGTGTGGACAGTGGTCCGGTGAGGGCCGACGTGATGGTGGTTTTGGGAGGCGGTTCACATGACCGGCCTGAGCGGGCGGCCGAATTGTTCAAGGAACGCATTGCGCCGCGCATCCTGGTCAGCGGCCTGGGCGATTGCGCGATTTACCGGCAGTCTTTGATTCAGGCCGGCGTGCCTGCACAGGCAATCCAAATGGAGGACCGGTCCCGCACGACGAGGGAGAATGCCATTCTGGCCGTCAATCTGCTTCGCCACCAGGGCGCGCACCGCGTCATCATTGTCACTTCATGGTATCACTCACGCCGGGCGCTGGCCTGCTTCGAACACTATGGGCCGGAAATTCAGTTTTACTCATGCCCTTCCTATTTCGCCGATACCCGCCCCGACTGGGTGCGCCACGGTCTTTCACACCGCGTCTACCTGGAATATCCCAAATTGCTCGGTTATTGGATGTGCTACGGTATTTCGCCGTTCTAATTTGCGATAGTTCTTGCGCTTCATTTGCACCTCGGCGAAACTTAACGACTTGATCGCGGGGTGGAGCAGCCCGGTAGCTCGTCAGGCTCATAACCTGAAGGTCCCAGGTTCAAATCCTGGCCCCGCAACCAATTTCGCCCCGCAACCCTGTGGGGCGGTTTTATGTCCAAAACGATTCGCTATCAGGTTTACGTAATTGAAAATGCCGCCGGCAAATTCTACATCGGGTTAAGAGAAAATATTCAAATCCGGCTGCGGCAGCATAATCAGGGTGTCTCACAATGGACGCGAAATCGCGGCCCGTGGCAGATGGTCTGGACGAGTCAGCGACTATCGCTTGCGGAAGCCCGCAAATTGGAAAAGTGTCTGAAACGACAAAAAGGCGAAGTGGGTTTCAGGGTTTTAACAGGGCTTCAGTGATCGTCAGGCACATAATCCCGCACTGCGGGATCCCAGGTTCAAATCCTGGCCCCGCAACCAATTTCGCTCCGCAACCCTGTGGGGCGGTTTTTGTCCGGTATCGGCTCATCGAAAAGCCAGCAAAGTCGGGAAGCACCCGGGACAACAGAATTAATTCCGTAGAGAAATTCAGGGTTAAATCCGGGCCTTTGCTACCCGGCGAGTGGTTTTGCCCAGCTATTCCAAGCGCCCCAATCTTGTCTGGCTTGAAACCAGGGTAACCGGTCGAAATCGGGACTGACAGGGAGCCGTGATTTTTCTATGGGCAAATAAGCCACGTGTGCCTGTCTGCCCAAGGACAGCAGGACGGAGGTCGTCCTTTTTCGAGACGCGCTTGATGGGCTTGGGAACGGTCGCCAAAGGGTTCATTTTTGCCGGAACCTCCGTGGTCAAATATGTGATTTTCCGCTGATTTCGCATTCTTTTGGCCCATTCGCCGGAAAGATACCAGGATGACACCAACCAAAGTGTTGCCAGGCTGGACAGGCCCAAAAACCACCTGGCAGAAGCCAGTTTGGTCAACACGACACCAGCCTTGGCTTCCAGGTAGCCATGCGAGGAAGCGGTGGCGGTTACGTCGAATGGATTCTGGTAGGTATAAATCGGAACGTTTAGGGACCGCTGGGCCACGGCGTTATGCCGGGCCACGGTGGTACAGAGAATAATTGCGCAAAGCGAAGAGGTTGAAAAAAGTAACACGATTCGCGCAAGTTTCTTCGTCTGAGTTTCGACGTACATGCCTTGGCTAAAGCACACTGCGTACCATCATGCAGCCGATTACCGGGTCGAAACCGCATTTCCAAGGGGGCTTGTTTCAGTAAAATGCCTGCTAAATGCCAAAAAGATGCCGGCACCGGCAAAACTTTGACATGTTCCGGGCAGTCTTTATTCTAGGCGTGTGCGCACTGTCAACGTACCGCTCGGCAATCGGAGTTATGAGATCAGAATCGGTGGCGGTTTGCTCGCAACCTTGGGTGGCAGATGTGCGCGCCTGAAACTCGGCCCGCGTTGTGCCATCATAACCGACACCAACGTCGGCAAACGGTTCGCCAAGCCGGCCTTCAATTCCCTGGCCCGGGCGGGCTTTTCTCCTGCCTTGATTGTGGTTCCTCCCGGCGAAAGTGCCAAAAGCTTGAAATCAGTCCAAAGCTGTTATGACCAGCTGGCGGTGCACCGTCTCGAACGAAAGTCGTTCATTGTCACACTGGGTGGCGGCGTGGTAGGCGATTTGGCCGGATTTGTCGCGGCGACTTATTTGCGCGGCCTCGCGTTTGTGCAGGTGCCGACGACCTTGCTGGCCCAGGTGGACAGCTCCGTCGGCGGTAAGGTCGGCGTTAACCTGAAGGCGGGCAAAAATCTGGTGGGCGCTTTTTATCAGCCCCGGCTGGTGCTGTGCGATCTCGACACGCTTCAGACGCTGCCGGAACGCGAATATCGCGCCGGCCTGGCCGAAGTCATCAAATACGGCATCATCTATGACGCCGGGTTGTTCGCGCAACTGGAGCGCGACTTTCCGAAGTTGCTGCGCCGCGATCAACCAACACTCGCGGCCGTGGTGGCACGCTGTTGCGAAATCAAGGCGGAAGTCGTCGGCCAGGATGAAACCGAAGATGGGGTGCGCGCGATTCTGAATTTCGGCCACACCGTCGGCCACGCCATCGAGGCCATTTGCGGCTACGGCAAATTTTTGCACGGCGAGGCCATTTCCATCGGCCAGGTCACCGCGGTGAAGATCTCCCGCCGCGTCCCGGGTTTGTCCAAACGTGACGCCGACCGCATCATCAATTTGTTCAGGCGCGCCGGTTTGCCCACGCAAATCCGGCTCAATTCCGTGCAGCGGCGGAAGCTGTTCGCCGCCATGCGCCTCGACAAAAAGGTCCGCGCCGGCGAAACCCGGTTTGTGCTCGCCGAAAAGATCGGAAAGGTGGTATGGGGACGGCGGGTCCCCGAAGTCTACATCCGGGAAGCCCTGGATTCCTGATTTGCAAAGTCCGCACGGTAAGGTAGTTTTTCCGCTCATGGTCCTGGTCATCGACAATTACGATTCGTTCACCTACAACCTCGTGCAATATCTTGGCGAGTTGAACGTGGAAATGCAGGTGCGGCGGAACGACGAGATTACGCTGGAGGCCATCCGCGATTTGAAGCCGGAGCGAATCCTGGTGTCGCCCGGTCCTTGTTCACCGCGCGAATCCGGCCTGTCCAACGAGGTGATCCGTCAGTTTGGCAGCCAGCGGATTCCGGTCTTTGGTGTCTGCCTGGGCCACCAGTGCATCGGCCATACGTTCGGCGCGGAGGTGGTTGTGAATTACCGCATGATGCACGGCAAAACATCGCTGATTAAACACAATGGGAAGGATTTGTTCGAAGGCATGCCTAATCCCTTTTCGGCGACCAGATACCACTCGCTTGTCATCAAACGCGACACGATGCCGGACGTTCTGGAGATTACCGCCGAGACCGATGAAGGCGAAATCATGGGTGTGAGGCACAAGGAACTGCCGATTTGGGGCGTGCAATTCCATCCCGAAAGCATTCTCACGGAAAGTGGCCGGCAAATCATGAGGAATTTTCTCAAGTTGAAGTAGCCGCACGACACGCTATACTAGGTTCCTCATGCAAGTATTTTTGCTCAAATCAAAGATTCATCGCGCGACCGTCACCGACGGCAACGTGGATTACGAAGGCAGCCTCACCATTGCGGCCGATCTGATGAAAGCTGCCGGGCTGTATCCCTACGAGCGCATACTCTGCAGCAACCTGGCCAACGGCAACCGGTTTGAAACCTATGTCATCACCGGCAAACGCGGTTCCGGTGAAATCGTGTTGAACGGCGCCGCCGCCCATCTCGGTAAAAAGGGTGAACGGCTCACCATCATGAGCTTCGCCGCCATAAGCAGAAAGAAGGCGGAGAAGTGGAAACCGCAGGTTATCGTACTCGGACCGGGAAACCGGATCGTAACCAAGCGCGGGATTTAATCCACGTTGGAGTTCACGCTTCAGCGTGTTCCCGCACAGCCTAAAGGCTGAACTCCAACAAAAAACACACCGATCTTTCGACCGGCGCGCTCGCAAAGGGAATAAACTTCGCGGTTCAGAAGTGCTTCGCCACGGCGTTCCAATCAATGACATTCCAAACTGCCTTCAGATAATCCGCGCGTTTGTTCTGGTATTTCAGGTAATAGGCGTGCTCCCAGACATCCACGCCGAGCAATGGTTTGCCTTCCACGCCGGAGACGGCCTTGCCCATGAGCGGATTGTCCTGGTTGGCGGTGGAAACAATTTCCAGCTTGCCGCCGTTGGAGACCAGCCAAGCCCAGCCGCTGCCGAACCGGCCAATGGCCGCCGCCTCAAACTTGGCCTGAAAATCGGCAAAAGAGCCGAACGTGGCCTTGATGGCGTCGCCGAGTTTGCCGGAGGGCGCGCCGCCGGCCCTGGGCGCGAGGATTTTCCAGAAGAACGAGTGGTTCCAGTGACCGCCACCGTTGTTGCGAACCGGACCGCGGATGTTGTCCGGCACGGACGCGAGATCGCCGATCAGTGCTTCAAGCGATTTGCCTTCCAGCGCGGCGTTGCCGGCGATGGCCTTGTTAAGATTGTCCACGTAAGCCTTGTGATGGCGATCGTGATGGATCTCCATCGTCAGCGCGTCGATGTGCGGTTCCAAAGCTTCCTTGGGATAGGGCAGGGGCGGTAGTTCGTGTGCCATAATTTTTAATCCTTTCGTTTCAATTCGTTAATCTTGAAAGTTAAATTGCACCGCACCCGGTCTAAAAGCAAGCCCGCACCACGCCGCCGTCCACGCGCAGGGCGGCGCCGTTGGTGGCCGAGGAAAGCGGGCTGCAAACGTAAACCACTAGATTGGCGACTTCTTCGGTGGTGGCAAAACGTTTGATGAGCGAACTGGGCCGGATTTTTTCAAAAAATTCCTTCTCGAATTCGGCGAAGGGTTTGCCGCCGCTCAGTTGTTTGACGAATTCGTCCACGCCGTCGGAACGCGTCGGGCCGGGCAGGATGGCGTTGACCGTCACGCCCGTGCCGGCGCAGGTTTCGGCGAGGCCACGCGATACGGCCAGTTGCGCGGTCTTGGTCATGCCGTAATGGATCATTTCGGCGGGAATCTGGATGCCACTCTCGCTGCTGATAAACACAATACGGCCCCAGTTTTTTTGCTTCATCTTTGGCAAATACGCGCGGCTCAACCGGACGCCGCTCAACACGTTCACCTCAAAGAACCGCCGCCAATCGTCGTCGGGGATTTCTTCAAACGGTTTTGGCTCAAAGATGCCAAGATTGTTTACCAGAATGTCCACGGCCGGAAACCGTTTGACGAGCGCGTCGATGGTGGCGGCGTCGGACAAATCGCCGGCAAAGCCTTCCAGTTTCGCGTTCGGAGCAGCCTGGCGAATTTTGGCGAGCGCTTCACTCACCGATTTCTTGGAACGTCCGTTGACGATGACCTCCACGCCTTCGCGGGCCAGCCCGGTGGCGATGGCCAGCCCGATGCCTTTGGTTGAACCGGAAACGAGCGCCAGCTTGTCGGTCAATTTAAGATCCATAATGCCGTGACATTCGCATAGGCCTGTCCCGTGTCAACCGTTCTTGATTCAAATCATTCCATCATCGGGTCAGACATCCCATGCGTCTCAGCGGCTGAGGCAATCGGTTCCCTTGGCCAAAACTAATTCCCAATGTACGGCGTGCCCCATCGCAAATCCTTGCGCACCGTTCCTTTCTCCCTCACCGCGCGCATGATGTCCGACACCTGGTTCCAGTCCAGTTGCAGCGTGGCATTGTCCGGCCAGCCGTTTCCACCCATCCAAAACTCCAGTTGCAGTTCCAACTGGTTGTTAGTTTCGGTTGGGATCGCCTGGTTGAACTGTTGCACGGCTTTCGCAAAATCTTTACCGGATGTCTTCGACCAATACCACAATACTTCGTCGGTAATGTCCAGCGGCAGGCCGGGCGCCTGTACGGCAAACAGCCGCGGTCGCGTGCCCCGGGGATCGTCCGGATTTGATGATACATAGGCCTGGTCACCCACAAAGATCGCAACGTCGCCGTGGATGATTTCGCCGGCTCCGTACAAGGAAGGCCAGATCAGGACGGTTTTTCCATCCGGCTTCCGGAAATCGAACGAAACCCGCAGATCGTCGGAGGAGATCATGGATCGTTGCGGATGGGTGACCTCCACATAACCGTTGCTCAAGGGCTGAACGATGGGGGGAGTTGAACACCCGGCCAGACCGAAGCCGAGCAGGGGGAGTAAAAGGTCGAAAGCCGGTTTCTTAATCCGTTTCATGGGTCGGGGGCTCAACGTTTCGCCAGTTCCACAAAGTTTTTCAGCAGTTGCAGGCCGACCTTCTGGCTTTTTTCCGGGTGAAATTGCGTGGCGTACACATTGTCGCGCCAGACTGATGACGCGAATCGGTTGCCGTATTCCGTCCGCGTCGCGACAATGTTTGCATCCGCCGGCCGGGGATAAAAGCTGTGGACGAAATAAACGTAGCTGCCGTCCGCCACGCCGCGGAACAATGGACAGTCGGGCTTCATGATTTCAAGCCGATTCCAGCCGATCTGCGGAATTTTTAGTCCATTCTTTTCCGGGAAGCGGATGACGTTGCCCTTGAAAATTCCCAGGCCGGCGGCACAGCTGTTGAACTCCTCACTCTTTTCAAACAACGCCTGGTAACCGACGCAAATGCCGAGAAAAGGACGCCCGCCTTCGATGAATTTACGCGCGGCCTCGAGCAGTTTCTGTTTGCGCAGCGCGTTGATGCAATCATCAAACGCGCCGACGCCGGGCAGCACCATCGCCCGCGCATCGCCGATTTCGTCCGGCGTCTGCGCAATACGCACGGTCGCGCCAACCTTCAGCAGCGCCTTGTGGACACTGCGCAGGTTGCCGGAACCGTAATCAAGCAAAGCAATCACGGGCAAAGGTTAAGTCTTGTGGGGCCGGCTGGCAACCGGAGATGAGCCAGTACAATTTTGTTCACACAATTAGCATTAATTGGTTAGAAGTGTCGGCCTGGATTAAACAAGACTTCTTTTCGGAAAGCCGGATCGGCTCTAGTTGCCGGTGCCCGCGTTAGAAAATGTCGGTTGCGGGATGAGGCAAGGCAGCCGGCACATTGAAGAAAGGCATTTTATGGAAGCACTTGCCGAAACCAAATCGATCGCGTCCCTCCAAACCCTTCCCGGTGACGATATTCGGCAGCTCCTTTGGCGCTTTGCCGATCGTTACGAGTTGCAGATGCTGGTACAGGCTGCGCGGAACGTTGCGCGCGGGCCAGTCGCCCGGCTGGTCGCCAACGGCGGGCGCAATTCGCATGAGTGGACGCCGGAAAAGGCCGCCTTGCTCCCGCATTTTGATGAGAGCGGCATCACCGCCGCCTTTCTTGACCCGGAACAGGGCGGCTTCATTGCCGGCCCCAAAAACCTGGCCCTGGCGTTGATTGCGTTCGAACTGGCCTGGGTGGACGCCGGTGCCGCAACGTGCAGCCTCGCGGGCAATCTCGGCCTTGCACCCATTCATGAATGCGGAACCCCGGAGCAACGCGCAAAATACATCGACGCCGCCGCACCGGTGAAGCCGGGCGAAAAACGCCGACAGGTCCGCGCCGCATTCGCGCTCACCGAACCCATCCCCTTTGCCGGCGTTGAGACCGGCATGTTGGCCGGCAAGGTTCGGGTGGCTGAATGGAAGAAAGACTGCGAACCCATGTTGCAGGTGGACAAACGCGGCCGGTTCATCACCAACATGGGTTTTGCCAACGTCGTCACCGCCGCCGTGGGTTCCGACGACCCGCGCACCAAAGGCAGTTGCATGGTGATTTTGGAGGAAGGCGATCCGGGTGTCTGGGACTGGGGCACGCCAACCAAGAAGCTTGTTCACCAGCTTTCCTCGACCAACGATCCGATTTTCAACCTTCGCGTGCCCGCCAGCCGTATCGTCGGCGGCTACACCGTCAAGGACGGGGTCATCATTCCAAACTATTCGCATGGCGAGATCATCGAGGCGGTTTTCCGCCGGACGCGCGTAACGGTCGGGCTGATGACTTCGGCAAAACTGCTTTCGGCCATCGAACCGGTGATTCTTTATCAACGGCGCCGGTTTCGTGGCGGCGAGGGTGCGCCGGGTACGCCACGGTTTGAACTGGGCATCCAGCAGAAGGAGGACGCATTGCACCGGTTGGTGGATGTCTGGGCGACGGGCGAGGCCAGTGCGTCACTGGGTTTTGCCGCCGCGCGTCTGTTCGATGAACTGGATCCGCTGGAAAAGCAGAAGAACCAATGGTTGGCGGACAGAAAATTGACCGGTCGCGCGGCGCTCAAGGAATTGGCGAAGAAACAGGCGGAGGCCTTGGAGCTCTTACAGATCAACTCCCGGCCGGCGGGTGGAAGTGAACATAAACGCGTGGAGGAATTACAGGCCGACCCGCTGGTGCGTTTCGCCACACTGGACTCGCTCGCAAACGTGCTTTGCCCGGCCTGCAAGCTCTGGAACACCGGCCACGGCGCTAACATGATGCGTGAAGCCGTCAGCCTGATGGGCGGTTATGGCATCACGGAGGAGTGTCCGGGCTTTCTCGGCCAAAAATGGATGGATGCACAACTGGAAGCCACCTACGAGGGCCCGGAAGCCGTCCAGCGCCTGCAACTTTCCATCACGATGACCAATGAGTTGTTCCTGGCGCAATTCCAACAGTGGATTACCGAAATGCGCCGCATCGCCTCCGGTTGGCCCGGTACCGGCGCCTGCACGCTGGCTACCGCGATGCAACTCTGGCTGTGGACCCTCCACCATGTTCAAACGGCCACTGATGCCGACGGCGCCAAGCTGTACCACAAATCGCGCCAGGGCGTGACGTTTCCGCTCGCCGACACCCTTTCCTGGTTGCTGGCCGCGCGACAGTTCATCCTGGACATCATCGAACTGGCCGCCAAAGGCGTGGAAAATCCAGCGCTTGCTGGAAGTCTGGCCGGAACCGTTTCATTCTTCACCGACCTTTGCCATGTGCAATCGGCGCGAGCCGCCGGTGAAGCTGGTCGGGTTTGCGCCGAACTTGTTCATGGTTACAACCGGCATCCGGCATGGGACGAAACCAGCTGCCACGCCTGCTATGCCGCCGAAGAATTACAGACCTTGGAAGGCATTATTCCCGGTATTGACGGTTCGGCCCGGGCTTATTCCGACGTTTCCGAAATCCTGGAATCGCATCCGATCAAAGCCGGTCCGTGTGTGAGAATGGACGGACTCGAAGCCTTTAACCGTTTGCGCACCAGATTGGACGGCTGTCTCACAGGTTTCCGGCTGGCCAAAGACCGTGCCGCCGAGGCGCTGATAAATGTGATGACGCGCGAGGCGTTGGATTATCCCGCTTGAGACGCGCTGGCCATGAGAAAGCGGAAGGCAATCAGCTCTGCAGAGCCGGTGGTAAGTCTGATCCGGTTCGTTCGCAGCCAGTGCGTCATCCTGGATGCCGATTTGGCAAAAGTTTATGGGGTGACCACCACCCGACTGAATCAGCAAGTGCAGCGTAATGCGGAACGGTTCCCCAACGACTTCGCTTTTCGGCTCACGGTGGGAGAATTCGCGGGTTTGATGTTGCAAATTGCAACATCAAAGAACGGAAAAGTTCGTAGCCGCCTAGATAGCGGGGCTCAAGCTCAAACTAATCCAGTCAAAGCCTGCTCACGACGGTTGCTGCAGGTATAAACGACCGCTCAGAACATGCCGGACCAGACACATATCAATCGCCAGCGCATGGACGCGGACATCGTCTGCGTCGGATTTGGCCCGGCAACGGCGGGATTTCTGACGACGCTGTCGAAACAGCTTGTCAATGCGGACGGCTCGCCCGTCGTTGAGAGCGGTGTCATGCCGGGGATGCCGCCACAGGTGCTCTGTTACGAACGCGCGGATGACATCGGCTTTGGTGTTTCCGGTGTGGTCACGAAAGCACGGGCGTTGCTCGCCACGTTTCCTGACCTGGACAAGGCACAGATTTCGATGGCGGCGATGGTGGGTGAGGAAAAGGTGCTTTACCTGCTTGATCCGCACAGCACGAGCCGGCGGTCAATAACGTTGCGGGCGGTGGATAAAATACTGCGCGCTTCCAAATGGATGCTACCCGTGGAACGCGACGCACTGTGTCTTCGCTGGACACCATCATTTCTGCATAAGCAGGGCGGAATGGTGCTTTCCATGGGCCAATTCATGCAGTGGGTCGGTGCGCAGGTGCAAAGCACCGGCGCGGTTCAAGTCTGGCCCGGCACGCCGGTATCCCAGGCGCTGATCGAAGACGACAAGGTCATTGGCGTTCGTTTGCTTGACCAGGGCGTGGATCGCAAGGGGCAGCCTGCCGCCGGCTTTACACCCGGCCTGGACGTTCATGCCGCGCTTACCGTCATCGGCGATGGACCGGTCGGCCCGGTCGGCCAGCAACTGGATGCGCATTTTGGCATGCCCGAAGGACATCACAAACCCGATTGGGCGGTCGGCATGAAATTCGTCGTGGATTTGCCAGCGGACACCTCGCTCAAACCCGGCACGGTGTTGCACACGTTCGGTTATCCCGAGCCGGAAATTTTCGGGTTCCTTTATGTCCATCCCGACCGGGTGGCGTCATTGGGCATTTTCGTGCCGTCGTGGTTCGACAGCCCGATACGCACGGCCTATCGTTATCTCCAGCATTGGATGCTGCATCCGTATCTCTGGCACCATCTCCGGGGCGGCCAACTCCGTTCCTGGGGCGCGAAAACGCTTGGTGAATCGGGAAAGCGAGGCGAGCCGCATCTGGTCGGTGACGGTTACGCCCGGATTGGTGAAGGAAGTGGCAGCACGAACGTTCTGACCGGCTCCGGCGTGGATGAGGCCTGGGGCACCGGCGCGCAACTTGCCGAAGCCGTGGTCGAATTGCTCAAGGCAAAAAACCCGTTCACGAAGCAGAACCTTGAGGAAACTTACGTGAAACGCCGGCGCGCCAGTTGGATGGAGCAGGAGGCGCGGGTGGCTGAAAAATCACGCGACGGCTTTCAGAAGGGAATCGTGCGCGGCATGATGGGGATGGCGCTGGCGGGTTTGACGAACGGAAAATTTACCCTGGGCAGCGAGCCGGTCCCGCCGAGGAAGCGGATTCCGCCGCTCGAGGCATACTACCACGGCCGCATGTCACGCGAGGATATCGCGAAGCTTCGTGACGAGTGCCGGGCAAAATCCGTTTCACTCCATGACGCGCTGATGGACAAGGTCGGCTGGCCGGCCATTCCGTTTGACGGCCGGCTGCTGGTCTCGCACCAGGACGCGCTGCTTCTGGGCGGCAAGGTGCAAGCCCCACCGGGGTACGCCGACCACGTCACCTTTCTTTTCCCGGAACTCTGCCAGAAATGTGGCACGCAAATCTGCATCGAGATGTGCAGCGGCCAGGCCATCACGGTGGGCGCGGACGGTGTGCCTAATTTCGACCGCGAAAAATGCATCCATTGCGGCGCCTGCCTGTGGAATTGCAGCCAGCCTTTGTCATACCACCCGGAACGTATGAACACCGCCTTCCGCGCCGGCGCCGGTGGCCTGCACTCGGCGGAGAATTGAATTCAACCACGGATGAACACGGATGAACACGGATTTGAAAAAGGAATTACATTTATGAAATTACATCGTCATTTCAGCGCGATGCGAATTTTAACGACGACAATTCTGTTTTCAATCGTCGCCAGTTGCTTTGGCTCAAATCTTCCTGAAGAACTTGCGCAATCAGATCGCTTTTTCGGAAGTAGTGGCACGAATGCGCCCTTGCTTGAACTGGATTGGTTTAGTGGTCCAAGCAGCATCGAATATTGCCGGGTCAGTCAATCTGGTAACGTTTCGAGCGCACGCAATGTAATCAACTGGGCGATTCAAGGCGGACATAGAGCGCAACTTGACCAAACAAATCTTGAATTATTGGCAGCGGCGATGAACTCGTTGCCGGCGCCGGCAAACCAGACTTTATCGAAGGAACGGCTCTTGGTGGTTCGAGGACTTCGTACCAATCAGTGGTTTGAATTCACATATGACCGCGCCAATGTTCCGAAAGAAGTCGAAAGGGTCTACGAAATTACCGGTTCATATTTGGAATGGTTCATTCCAAAGGTTGACGGACATCTAATTGCGCATACGTCCTATGGTGGATCATCTGGAAGCCAAGCTGGAATTGAATCGTTTCGCATCGCAAGCGCCGCTTCAATCGCGGTTTCATCTGGTGTGAATGGAATTCAAATCTGGGATTTGAAAAAGGGAACGGCAACACCGCTTTTATTTTTGACGAAAGCGCCAAATTTGAGCTTTCAATTTGGGCAGCCTTGGGATCCCGCCACCATTTCGCCCGATGGAAGTATAATTGTATGCGCTTCAGATTATGTGACCTTCGCTGCGGATTGGAAGGCCGAGAAAGTTTTGTGGGTGACCAATGCGTTGGTACAGGTTGACAGTGGTGGATGTCTGACGAAAAAAGTCGCGATTGGCGGAGATAAAGGACAGTTTCTGTTTGTAGCTGCGGCCCACAAGGTCGAAAGGTGGGATTTGGCAACGGGCAAGTATCTTGCAACGCTGGATACCAATCGTCCTACCATTCAGTTTTTAGAAACATCACGAGATGGCAATACTTTGGTGGCAGGTTTTAATGATTCCTTGATGGGTGGCTGTATCACAATGTCGACTTCCATTTCTGTATGGAAATCTGATGAAGATATGTCCTCCGCTCGTTTTGAAATGGGTAGTTATGCCGACATTGGAATTTCACCAGACGGACGAAAAATTGCTTTAAGTATTTTTGGACAAAACAAACTGTTGCTTTGGAGCTGGCAAAACGGAATTACAAATGAAATTACATTCCGAACGCCAGGTTCCTTGCCTCGCGCTTACGCGATGTTTTGGTCACCAGACAGGACACGGTTTGCGGCTTATGTGGATACCTATCCAGCGTCAATTGTTGTTTACGACGCGCTCAACTGGAAACCTCTGGCGCATTGGGAATGTGGACAAGTGATGAGCGATGCAAAATTTGATTTTGCCAGCGATGGAGAATTTGTCGAATTACGAGATCATGATTTAACCGGTTTGGACGTCAAATCATTGACCGAGTTGAAATAATCCGTGTTCATCCGTGTCCATCCGTGGTTAAAGATTTATGAGCAAAGCCTATCAAATCGTTGTTTGCGCCGGAATCGTCCCGGATCCGTTGCAAACGCTGGAACCCATCACGTCTGCGGCCGGCCCGGCGTTGAAAAATGAAATGATGTTGCCGGCCGTCCTCGACCCTTGGGCGAGCCACGCACTGTACGAAGCGGCGAATTTGGCCAAGAGCGCGCCCGGTTCCAAAGTCTGGCTCGTCAGCCTTGGGCCCAAGGCCAAACTGCAACAGGTGATGATGACGGTGGCGCAGAAAGTGCCCATTGAATTCGTGCCGCTCGATGGACCGGCCAGCGGATTTACTGACGCCGCTGACGTTGCCTCCGCTTTGGCGGAAACCATCCGGGCGATTCCCGGGCTTGATAAATCGAAGTTGCTCATTTTCGGAGGTTGGGAATCGGCATCACGGGGTGCGGGAGTGACGATGCAAATCGTTGGTGAACAACTGGGCATTGTGGACCAGTTTCAAGGCGTGGATGAGTTGAGGGTCAATGTTGACGGTTCGTTGGAAATTCTGGAACGCATCGAGGGTGGGAAACACCAGATTTCAAAATGCACCGGTTCGCCGGCGTTGCTCGGTTGGGCAACGGGCAACCTGGCGGAACCCAAAAATAATCCGCAGGTCGGCATGTTGAACATGCGGACGGTAATGCCGGCATTGCAAAAGGCGAAGCCGATTAAGCTCGCCGGGGAAGGCTTGGTATTTGCCAGTGTGACGCTGCCCAAACAACGGCGTGAAACCAAAATCGTGAAAGATAAATCGGTGGACGACATTGCGAGGGAAATCGTCGAATGGATTAAGAAGTGAGACATGGATTACACGAATTAACACGAATTTGCTGAAGCACATGGAAACAATTCTTCTTTTGGCGCACACGGAAGCTGATGGCTCGCTGGCACAATCGGCCCGCGAGTCATTGCACGTGGCGGTGGAGCTTCAAAAATCACTCACCGGCTCAAAACTCGTGTTGGGTTTAATCGGTGAAAATATCCAGATGGCGGCGGATTCCATCGCCACTTGTCCTGCCATAAAGTATTTTGGCGTGATCGGCAAGGACTTTGGCCATTCGCGTTATGCCACAGACGCGACGGCCGCAGAAGCGGTTTGTAAAGTGGCCAAGGCCACCCTCGTCGTTGCCCCGGCAACCTCCCGGTGGAATCGCACATTGCCCGGTGTCGCACAACGCCTCGGCGGGCGCGCTGACACGCACGTTTCCGGTGTGTTGGTCAACACTGGAAAAATAGCCGTAAACCGCTGGTATTACCGGCAACGCATGGAAGCTGTGCTGGCCCGCACCCAGCGCCCATGGTTCATGCTCATCGATCCGGGCAGCCAGCCCGCCCGCGAATGTGGCGCGGGCAGGGCGAATGTTGAAACGGTGGCGGTCAATGTGCCCGATGCCTGTAAACGCACGAGCGTCATTGGAATACGCGAACCCGCGGGCGATGCCCAGACCATCCGGCCCGATGCCGGAGTGCTTTTCGTTACGGGCGCCGGTTGGACCAAAAAACAGGCCGACGGCCAGACGCACGTGCCGGAGGCGGAGAAATTAATCCGCGATTTTCTCCAGCTTGGCCGCGCGTCCCTGGGCAGCAGCAAATCGCTGGTGGACCAGAGCGGGGAAGGGCAGGCGGTGTTGTCGTTCCTCTCCCATCTCAATCAGGTCGGCCAGACCGGCGCGACACCGCGGCATCCCAAGGTGCTTTCCACGTGTTGTCATGGCGAGGAGCCGCACACCGTCGGTTGGCGTTTCGTCGCCGAACGCCGCGCCGTCAACCTCGATCCCAACTGCGGCTGGGCGCGCGGCAAGGCCGACGTGCTTTACGTGGCTGATGCGTTCAAGGTGATGGCCAAGGTCAACGAGTTGCTCGCGATCAAATCGACTTAAGACCGTAGCAGCGCTTCGGGAGAGCGCCGCAAGTTTCAGGGAGCGGAAGAATCCGGCTTTCTCCTGAAATCGGCTACAACTGCTTTTCCAACTCACGCTCGGTCTTCAACCGCAATTGCCCGCACGCGGCGTCAATATCATGGCCTTTTTCGCGCCGGAGCGTGGCAGGGACCTTTTGCTTCTCCAAAACGGCCAGGAACGCTTCGCAAACCTTCTCCGCTGGACGTTCCCACGGCAGGCCTTCAACCTTGTTATAGGGAATCAGATTGACCTTCGCAAAGAGCCTTTTGGCGAGCGCAGCGAGCAATCTGGCCTGCTCCAGCGAATCATTGACACCCGCGATTAAAATGAATTCAAACGTGAGCATGCGGCCTTTTTGGCCCTGGTAATCCGCGCAGGCAGCGATCAGGTCCTTGAGTGGATATCTACGGTTCACCGGCATGATTTTGCCGCGCACTTCGTCGGTCGCGCCGTGCAATGAGATGGCGAGGCGAAATTGCTCCGGCTCGGCGCCCAGCCGGCGAATCTGCGGCGCCAGGCCGCTGGTGGAAATGGTAATTTTGCGCGCGCCGATACCGCCGCCCCACGGCGCGTTCAGGATTCTGAGCGCCTTGAGTAAATGATCGTAGTTTGCCAGCGGTTCACCCATGCCCATGACAACGACGTTGTCAATAAGTCGTTGGTCGAGGGTCGAGGGTCGAGAGCCAGCGCCGATTTCCTTCGACTCTCGACTCTCGACCTTCGACTGGCTTGCGTTCCAGCGTTCGACCGCCAGGACCTGTTCCACGATTTCGTCCGGTGTCAGATTCCGCTTCCAGCCGTCGAGGCCACTCGCGCAGAATTTACAGCCGTAGGCACAACCGACCTGGGTCGAAATGCAGAGGGTGTGGCGGTCGCTGATGTCGCCGTACAGCGCAGGATTGGCGGGGATCAAAACACTTTCGACCAGGGAATGGTCGCGCAACCGCCAAAGAAACTTTTGGGTGGTGTCCCGTCCACCCTCCGCCGTATGGCTACGGAGGACAGGTGCGCCCTGCTTGCGGATGAGTTCCAAGGTCTGAAGCGAAAAGGTCTGAGCCAGCCTTTCACGCAATGCCCGGGGCAGATTGGTCATGGCGTCCCAGCTCGTGACGCGGCGGGAATAAAGCCATTCCAGCAGTTGTGTGACGCGATAAATCGGCTCCCGCCAGGCGGCAAACCGGGCTTCCAGTTCGTCGTGCGAGAGGGATTTGATGTCGGTGGGCACGGCGGCTCAATACGTCAACAATTCCAGTTCGTGCAATCCTTTGTCCGTCAGTTCCCAACGGCTGCCGCGCTTCACCACCAGATGGTCGCAGGGATTGGCCCGCTCTTCGGCTTCATTAACGGAGAGTAGTTGAAATTTCCCGTTGCCCTTGATTTCCGAGGGGGCCAGCGGCATCAGTTCAAAAGGAACGGCGTTGAAATTCAAGGCGATTTCATAACCGGCCACGCCTTCCTGGCTGGTTTTTGGATTTGGCAGGACGAGCATGGGATAGCGTTTCAGGTAGGGAAAATTGGTCGCGCGCACCAGCACACGACACAACTCGGTTTGACTGCGAAGGTAATTGAGCAGGCTGAATTTGGCGCCTTCGGCGTGTTCGGCCAGCAAAATTTCCCGCGCGTCAAGACCATTGAGATTCTGGCCGTTCCATTCGCCGTGATCGTTGCGTTCCCGGGAATTTCTTTTGAACCAGGCCGCGAACGAGTCGTTGATCAAAACGTTCAATTCGAAATGGACATGGGCGCGTTCCTTTAAAATCGTTTCCGCGTTTGAGGTCCGCCCCATCGTGGCGATGACGTCCCCGGCCTTGACGGCATCGCCGATTTTCAGCCCCGGCCGGACCGCGCTCAAATGTGCGTAGAGTGAGTAAATTTCAATCCCCTCGACCACATGGCGGATGACGATGTAGTTCCCGTAATTCGACAGCGACGGCCGGGTGCTGAAGTAGACGACCGTGCCGCCGGCGGTGGCCATGACGGGGTCGGTCGGCTCGCCGCGCTGGTTGGTTTGCAGGTGACGAATATCCAGGCCTTCGTGCAGGCGCGTGCCGTTGTTGCGCACGCAGCCGAAACTGCCGCTGGTCCACGGTTTGTCGGGTGCCGTGGGCGCGAAAAATTCCAGCTCCTTGCCCGGCTCAAAAAGAAAGTGATTGGCCGTCGGAAACCGGAACGGTTCCTGGGCAAAAAGCAGGGCCGGGACAAAGGCACCGAACAGCCAGAGGGCACGGCAAACAAAGGGGAAATTCATTGGAGCTGTTTCAGGTGAAATTGGGCGACGTTGCTGAGCCCGATCACCAGTTGGTCGGCTTCGAGACGCGAGAGGTCCGGGGTAAAGGCGAGCACGCCGCCGGCAATGCGATGGCTGATGAGCGGCGCCGCCAGCCAGCGGCTATCGGCAGGTTTGTCGCTCCATTGACCGAAGATGGCGAAATGATGGCCGGTATTGGCGGCGGTATATTGTTCCAAAATCCAGCTGCCGGTTTCATCAAAATGAACTTCGATGGCGAACCCGCCCGGCGCGTCAATCACTTTCGCCGCAACAATGTTGGCCTCGGTCAGAACGGGTTCTTGGGCGATGGTGATGAGAACGGGCGTGGCGCGCAGCACGGAGATGGACTCGCTCGTACTCGAGGTATCGGAATTGGCCTCGATATGGACGCGCAAGGTGCTGACCGGCCCGCGGGGCCGGTCGGTTTCGCAACCGCAGACCAGTGCCAGGGTTGCCGCCAGCGTCAAATAGATGTTGAATTGCCGTGACCAAGCTTCCATAGTGCCAACACAAAATCGGAATACGTGGCCGATGTAAAGACACTTGTATGAGCAAACAATTCAACAAAGCTGAAAAACGAACGCGCCGGGCGCGCTATCTCAAGCGAAAGAAGCAGGCGGTCAAAGCCAAAAAAACCGCTCCGGCGAAAGCGGCGTCTTAAGATCTGAGGCGGACACACTCTCCGTCGTGCACAGCCGCCCTTCCGGGCGGCTTTCTTTTTTTGGGGGGACGAACAAGGCCATTTGTCCCGACGGAATTTCGACATTTCAGTAAAACAAACTTGTTCACCAGGCCCATTGGTTCTCGCAAATGTTGTGAATAATTGGCGGAGGCAAAATGGAAAAACCGTTGATCTGCCGGCATGTTTTGAATTGTTCAACTCCCGTTCACCGCCGCCTTCCGGTGAACAAGCTGTGCATATCAATTCATTGTCGGTTTTTCAAACTGCGATATGATTCTACCAGTTCATTGAAAGAACGAAGCAGGCAGTACGGTTTAAATATTGGGCTGTTTGTTTCCAGGATAATCCCAGGCGACTGGGGAAAAATCGGGCCAGGCTGGTTGGCCCGGTTCCTCGGAAACCGGATCGAAAGGTCCGGCGGAGAGGCAGCATTCACCAGTTCCTCTGGCATGTTCGCAAATGCCAAACGCGAATGAGGGGCTTGGCGGCCAGGAACGATTGAGAAACCGTTCCGAGCCGGGTCAAGTAGCTCAGGCCGGTTTCGAGCCTGAGTGAATCGCAGTTACCCAGAGGGTAAACGGTTGCTACTGTGCATCAGCACGGTGCGGGCGACTCTGGCGGATTCAACCCTGTTGAAACCGCCCAATGAAACCCGCCGAAAGGCGGACAAAGGGAGCGCTGGCGCCGGGAAGAACACGAAGACTGGGCAGGTCGCGTGAAAAACTTCCAAAAGCCGGCGATGCTAAAAACGGCGTCGCTGGACTGTGAGCAAAAGGCAACCTGAGAGTGAAGAGGCGAGACCCGTGGCACCGGGCGAACGCGCCGCCAAAAGCGGCGGCTGACCCGGCGCTAAACGGTCAAGACGCGAAGAGCCAATCACAGGCGTGTCTTGGCCTGGTTCGCAAGCCGATGGCGCAACCATCAGCTCAAGCGGGCTGAAAAGCCTCACTCGAAATTCAGCGACCGCAAGGCGCTGGACGGCCCTGCTACGAGGCCGAAAACTCCGCTTGCCGTGGAGAATGGCGTCGGGAAACCGGCAGCCCCCGCAAGGGTGCGCGCCTAATGCCGGTCCGGGAAAGAGAGCTTGGCGCACTCCCATCCCCCATTTGTCCCTGCCTGGCCGAAAGGCCAGGCGGGGACTTAATGTTTTTGGCCCCGGTCTTTCGATCTTGATCATTCTCTTAATCCTGAACGAATCCGGATTACGATGAGGAGGCGGATCAGGATTTTTAAAAAAGGGCTTGCTCGTTGACGCCGTCCGGCACAAATTGCCGTTAACTTAACCGTCAAAAAAATTATGGGACGAATCTACAACAATATCGTCGAAACCGTCGGGCACACGCCGCTCGTCAAACTGAACAAGGTCACCGCCGGCCTGTCCGCCACCGTTCTCCTCAAGTGCGAATACTTCAACCCGCTCAGCAGCGTCAAGGACCGCATTGGCATGGCCATGATTGAAGACGCGGAAAAGCGCGGCGTGCTCAAAAAGGACACCGTGGTCATCGAGCCCACCAGCGGCAACACCGGCATTGCGCTCGCCTTCGTGTGCGCGGCCAAAGGTTACAAGCTCGTCCTCACCATGCCCGAAACCATGTCGGTCGAACGCCGCACGTTGCTGGCCATGCTCGGCGCGAAGCTCGTTCTGACCCCGGGGGCGGAAGGCATGAAAGGGGCCATTGCCAAGGCCGAGCAACTGGCCAAGGAAACACCGAGCTCGTGGATTCCCCAGCAGTTCAACAATCCCTCAAATGTGGAAATCCATCGCAAGACCACGGCGGAGGAAATTTGGGCCGATACCGACGGCAAGGTGGACATCCTTGTGGCCGCGGTCGGCACCGGCGGCACGATCACCGGTTGTGCGGAGGTCATCAAACCGCGCAAGCCGTCATTTCAGGCCATCGCCGTCGAACCGAAGGATTCACCGGTCATTTCCCAGACGCTCGCCGGCCAACCGGTAAAACCCGGTCCGCACAAGATTCAAGGTACGGGTGCCGGTTTCGTTCCCAACAATCTTCATCTGAAGGATGCAAACGGCAGTCCCTTGATTTCCGACTGTGTCCAGGTTTCCAACGACGATTCCTTTGAAATGGCGCGCCGGCTGGCGAAGGAAGAGGGCATTTTATGCGGTATTTCATCCGGGGCGAACGTTTGGGCAGCCATTCAGGTGGCCAAACGCCCTGAAAACAGCGGGAAACTCATCGTTACCATTGCTCCCTCCACTGGCGAACGTTATTTGAGTACGCCCTTGGCGGCCGAGGCACGTGCGGCGGTGGGCGGCTGAGACTTTGAACATCGGACGCACGAATCCCATTTTGTCTAAAAAATATGTTGCGCGGGCCGGGTTTTGCCCGTAATTAGTAGTTGTCGAAGGTTTGATACCCGTCGTGGAGCAGTTTTTCCAATAAGAGAGCTCCTGCGGCAATTTCCAAATTCAAAATTCAGCGCCGACGTTTCACGGTAGTTTTGGCCTTCGACCACACAGACGCATTTATGAGTGACGCAAAGAACAATGGTGAAAAATCGCAGGATTTCGGGTCCGGCTTTCTGGAGATTTCCGAAAAGGGATTTGGTTTCCTGCGCACCGCGCAAAATCATTATCACCCGAAGCCGACCGATATCTTTGTCACACCCGACACCATCCGGCGCAGTTTTCTCCGCGAGGGCAGCCACATCGCTGGTCCGACCCAACCGCCGCATCGCGGCACCAGCCCCCAGCTCAAGGCCGTTGAAAAGGTCAACGACATGCTGTTCGAGGACTATGTCAAGGCGGTCCGCTTCGAAAATCTTACGAGCATCGACCCGATTGAGAAATTCAGGCTGGAAACCGACCCCGACCTGATCGAGACGCGCGTCATCGATCTCGTCACACCGGTCGGCAAGGGCACGCGCGGTTTGATCGTGGCGCCGCCGCGCACCGGCAAAACGACCATTCTCAAACAGATTTGCAACGCCATTACCACGAATCATCCCGAAGTTCATGCCCTGGTGCTGCTCATTGACGAGCGGCCCGAGGAGGTCACGGACTTTCAACGGTCGGTCAAGGCCGAGGTGGTTGCATCGTCGAATGACCAGGACCTGGAAACCCACGTCCGACTCTCCCGCTTCATGATCGAGCGCTGCCGGCGGATCGTGGAGTCGGGCAAGGACGTCTTTGTGTTGATGGACTCGCTCACGCGCATCGCCCGCGCCTACAACAGCGTTCACGGTGGCAGCGGTCGCACGATGACCGGCGGCGTGGATGCACGCGCGCTCGAAATTCCGCGCAAGATGTTTGCCTCGGCGCGCAAGATTGAGAACGGCGGTTCGCTGACCATTCTGGCCACGGCCCTCATCGAGACCGGTTCGCGCATGGATGAACTCATTTTTCAGGAATTCAAGGGCACGGGCAACATGGAGCTGGTGCTTGATCGCAAACTTTCCGACCGGCGCCTGTTCCCGGCCATCGACATTCCCAAGAGCGGCACCCGCAAGGAGGAAAAGTTGTTTCCGCCCAAGCAGATTGAGGCCGTGCGCAAACTGCGCCGCATGATGGTGGACTTGAATCCGGTGGAAGCCATGGAAACCCTGGTCGCCGCGCTCAAAAAGCACAAGACCAACGACGAGTTGCTCGCCAAGCTCGACAAGGGCTCATAGTTCTTGCGGTGAAGCCGTCGCTCCATTCGCGCCCCCCGCTGGAGCGGATGCTGCGCATCCATCAGACGCTTCAATCCAGCGCTTTTCCCAACGCCTCCACACTGGCACGTGAAATCGAGGTCGCCACAAAAACCATCCACCGCGACATCGAATTTATGCGGGACCGGCTGAATCTTCCGATTGAGTTTGAGCCAGCCAGGAATGGCTATCATTACACCGAGGAAGTCAGCGCCTTCCCCACGATGCAGATCACCGAGGGTGAACTGTTCGCGCTGGTTATTGCGGAGAAGGCCCTCCAGCAATATCGCGGCACGAGTTTCGAGAAACCGCTCCTGAGCGCCATCCGGAAAATGGAACAGGCTTTGCCCGACACGATTTCACTCAACCTTGCCGACGTCGGGCAGACGATTTCCTTCCGCACCCGTGCCGAGCTGGTTTTGAATCTTGAAATATTTGATGCCCTTGCCCGGGCCGTTGCCCAGCGCCAGCAACTCGAACTGGCCTATCGGAAACCCGGCCAGGGCCAACCGGAAAAGCGCCTCGTGGACCCGTACCATCTGGCGAACATCAACGGCGAGTGGTTTCTGTTCGCCCACGACCACGCCCGCAAAGACATCCGCACCTTTGTGCCCGCGGCATCCAGTCCGTGAAGCCCACCGGGAAGGCGTTCGAGCGTTCGCCGAAATTCTCGCTGGAAAAACGCCTGCAGGACAGTTTTGGGGTCCATTCCGGTAAAGGCAATTACGAGGTCGTCATCCACTTTAACTCGCGCGTCGCCGATTACATCCGCGAAAAGAAATGGCATGAATCGCAGCAGTTGCGCGAGTTGAAGGGTGGGGGAGTGGAATTAAGGATGAGGCTGTCGAGCCTGGTGGAAGTTGAACGCTGGATTCTGGGTTGGGGCGGCGACGCCAAGGTGGTGAAACCGCGCGAGCTGACCGAAGCGATCAAACAAGCGGCCCGAATGATTCTGCGTCCGTCGTAACCAGAGTGTTTTATTTATCAGATTAATAAAACTGTTGCAGCGGTGGGAAGGAGTTATTAAAAATGGCCCGGCGCGGGCGAGTTGCCTGTGTCTTTGTTCCGATCCATGAAGTTCATGGAAACCCGATGAAGGCACGCATCCAATGGGCCGTTGGCGCATTGCTGTTCCTTCTGCTGGTTCCGACGACCGGCAGGAGTCAGAGCGGGCCGTCGCTTCTGATCTAAGGTGGACAACGACGCGTTTTTGCTCCAGGCCGCAACCAACCGGGCCGGTGACGCCGCAAATTGACGGCAACAAATCAGCGATTACTTCGGCCCCGGCGGCACAAACATTAAACTCCTTTGCACGGAGAATAATGCCGATTCCGGTCCGCAAGGCCGGCAATCCACCAGTCTGGTCAATGGACTCTATCTCGCGGACAGCATGAGTCAAATCATGAAAACCGAGTTCAATTCCTATCTGTGGTGGATCTTTGAAAATGGCCAGGATACCACCGGCGATTTTGATTCGTCGTTGTACGGCTGGCGAACCTACGGCGATTTCGGTCTCGTGCTCAATGCCAGCACGCGTTATCCGACCTTTTATGCCATGAAGCTTATGCAATATTTCGTCCAGCCGGGTGATTCGATCCTTAACCCGTCGAGCGATGATCAATTACTGGCTGCTTACGCGGCAAACAAGACCAACGGCGCCGCTCACCCTGCTGGTCATCAACAAGGACCCCACCAACACGCTCACGCGCCAGATCACCCTAAACGGGTTTTGTGCCCAGTCCGATTGCCACGGTCCGTTCCTATGGCATGCCCCAGGATAACGCAGCGCAGGAAAACGCACCCCTGGCGGCACAAGACATTGCGACCGGCACTTTCACCGGCGCGGCTCCCACGTTTTCGCATGCCTTTCCGCCTTATTCACTCACCCTGTTCACCTTCACGCCTGAACCTCCATCGCTGGGAATTGTTCTCACTACAACCAATACGGCCGTTGTTTTCTGGCCGACCAACGCCGCTTATACCCTGCAAACCAACGCTAATCTCTCAACCGCGAATTGGGGCGATTACGGAGGCACCATCAACACCGTCAAAGGCACGAACCGCGTGACCATCACGCCACCAACCGGGAATCTATTCTTCAGGTTGAGCAATCCGTAAGTCGTTCTGTGATTGAATTGCCGGGCGGTTGCGGGTAGAATCATCATATTGTGAAAATATGGCGTGCCGTTGTTTTGCTTGGTGGAGTTCTGGCGTTTTTCTCAGTTGAACCGCTTTTCGCACAAGGCACGGCATTTACTTACCAGGGGCGGTTGAATGCCGGGGGTACACCCGCCAGTGGCAACTACGACCTGACCTTTTCACTGTTCAACACCAATGCCACCGGCACTCCGCTGGTGGGACCGGTGACCAATTCCGCCGTGTCGATCAGCAATGGGCTGTTCACGGTGATGATTGATTTTGGCTCCAGCGTCTGGAATGGCCAGAGCAACTGGCTGGAAATCGGCGTCCGCACCAACGGCGCGTCCGGTTTCACCACGCTGGCCCCCCGCCAGCAAGTGACGCCGACGCCTTACGCCATCACCGCGGGTTCCGTGTCGGGCGTCATCCCCAGCGCCAACCTCTCCGGCACGTATGGCAGTCAGGTGGTGTTCACCAATGCCAACAATAATTTCAGCGGCATCGGCTCGAACTTGACGCTGTTAAACGCCAGTCAACTGGCATCGGGCACCGTTGCTGATATACGGCTTTCCACCAACGTGGCTTTGCTGAACGGCAACCAGACTTTCAGCGGCGCGAATGTCTTTACCAATTTTGGCAACAGTTTCCGGGGCAGCTTTTTTGGAAACGGACTGGTCGGCTGGATTCCCACCAACGGCACGGCGATTCAGGCGGTAACCGACACCGGCTATCTTTTGACCAATTCGCAACTGGTGACAGTGACGTTGCCGGCCTCGCCCAACGCGGGCGACATTGTTCGCATCTCGGGAGCGGGCGCGAGCGGCTGGCGCGTCTCCCAGAACGCCGGCCAGTCCGTCATTGGCAATTTTTCGAGCTTTGCCAAGTCGCCCTGGACACCCAGCAGCGCATCCCCGCTGGACTGGCGTGCCATTGCTTCATCGGCGGATGGCAGCCGGTTGGTGGCGGTCGCGAGCAGCACGGGTGGTGGTATTTTTACGTCAATTGATTCAGGGCTTACCTGGTCGGGTCCTTTCGGCGGACTCAGCAGTGCCAACTGGTACGCAGCGGCCTCGTCCGCCGACGGCAGCAAATTGCCCGCGGCGGTCAACGGCGGGTACATTTATACAAACTCGGGCCCGACCTGGACGGCGGCATTTGGACCTGCAAATTGGATTGCCCTCGCTACCTCGGCGGATGGCACCAAGCTGATTGCGGCGGCCAGCAGTTCGGGGGTTTACGTTTCCAGCAATTCAGGCGCGAGTTGGACGCAAGCGGTCGGTAGCGCGAATTGGATTTCGGTTGGCTCGTCGGCGGACGGCACCAGGATGATCGCAGCAATTTCGGGAGGAGTGATTTATGGTAATTCAAGCGGAAGCTGGGCGCAGCAATCCGGCAGCACGCCGGCCAGTGGAACCTGGTCCGCCGTGGCCTCATCCGCCGACGGCACCAAATTGGTGGCAGTGGCCAATGGCGGCGGGATTTACACTTCGATCAATGCCGGCGGTTCATGGCTGCCACAGACGGGCGGTTTGCCTGCCAGTGCAGCGTGGTCTTCCGTGGCTTCCTCGGCCGACGGCAGCAAGCTGGCAGCGGTAATCAACGGCGGGGGCATTTACACCTCAGGTAATTTTGGCGTCACTTGGGCGCAACAAACCAATGCGCCGGTTGAAAGCTGGAACGCCATTGACTCTTCGGCGGATGGCACCAAGCTGGCCGCGGCGATCAACAATACGCCGAGCGGCGGGATATTCGTTTCCGTGGCCTCCCCGTTAAGTGCCACGACGGCGGGAACGACCGGTTACCTCATTGGCGGCCAGGGCTCAGCCGTGGAATTGCAATACATCGGCAACAACCAGTTCATGCCGGTCAGCTTCGCGGGAAGCATTTGGGGATACTGAAAATCCCGGATGGCGGAGGGAATGGCCGGCCGGTCCTACCGGATTTTGAATTTCGGACATTGGCTCAGGAATTGTTGCGGGTTATAATAAACGATCTTGTCAATCACCGCGGCGTGATGACCGCGCTTTTTCATTTCCAGCGCGGTTTTCGGCACGGCCAGCGGGTCGCTCACGCCCCAGTCGCACGCGCTGTTCAGCCAGATCTGTTCCTGACCGTAGGTTTCAAACATGTCGATCGCGCGCGCCGGCGAACACTTGGTTTCCGGATACAGGGTCATGCCCGCCCAAAATCCCGCATCCAGGACCAGCCCGACCGTATGTTCCTCGACGTGGTCAATGATGACCCGCTCCGGCCGGATGCGCCGATCGCTTTTCAGCACGTCCAGAATCAGCCGTGTGCCTTTCCACTTGTCCTCCAGATGCGGGGTATGAACCAGAATAAGTTGATCGTGCTGCGCTGCGAGCTCCACGTGCATTTCGAGCACCTTCAATTCGTTCCGTGAATTCTTGTTCAGGCCGATTTCGCCGATGCCGAGCACGTTGGGACGGTCAAGAAATTCGGGAATCAGCCCGATGACTTCCCGGGCCAGCTTCACGTCCTCGGCTTCCTTGGGATTGATACACAGCCAGCTGAAATGTTTGAGGCCGAACTTCGCCGCGCGCTTCGGCTCGTGTTCGGTGAGCTGGCAAAAATAATCGTAAAAACCGTCGACGGAACTGCGGTCAAAACCCGCCCAAAACGCCGGCTCACAGACCGCTTCGCAACCGGCGACGGCCATGCGCTCGTAATCGTCCGTGACGCGGCTGACCATGTGGGCATGAGGCTCGATGTAGCGCATGGAATGGGGTTGACGTTGGGGGAGTCGAGTTTCAGCCTTTTTTTCCGGCCCAGGCTCCGGCTGCGCTTTTGCCTTCCGCTTTGGCCATGGGTCTGGTCGTCGGGTCGCTGAAGGCGAGCAGGACCTGTTTCACCTTTTCGCTTTGCCTGCCGTTCAGCCTGCCGACCGCGGCGCGAAAGGCTTTCAGGCGGAAATCCTCCTTGCCGCCGGCACGTTCGACGCGGTCAAGGAAGGCGGCGATTTCAACCAACCGGTGCCGGGCATCGAGAAAATAGAGGTCGAGAACTTGTTGTTGAGTCATTTGTTTTTTGTTTACGATTGATGATTTTTCGAGGCGTGGCAAATCGTAAATCATCAATCATGGGTCGTAAATGAGTTGATCCACGCCAGAATCTGCCGGGATGCCTCCTGCGGCGCGGTGCTGAGGACATTATGATCGGCCTTCAGAATGACCCGATAATCGCGCAGGGCCGGGCAATGGTTTCTGAGCCAGCGCCGTACCCGCGGCCACGGCACGATGGGGTCGAACCCTCCGCTCAATCCGAACACCGGCAGCGTGGCCCGGCGGGCGACGGGACGCGGATCGTTTCCGGCTATCAAATGCAGGCGATGCTGCGCCGCGCGCCGGTCCAGTTCCGTGCGACGGGAGACAAATCCATCGATCGCCGCCACGGTTTGCGGTGAATGACGATAACGAAAACGCGCCACCCTGGCGTAACCGAAGAGCATCCCGACGAGCAACCGCGTTGAAATCCGGCCGGTGATTTTTTCGGCCAGCCACACCACCCGGTGCAGGGGATATTTCACAAAGCCACCCGCCAAAATCACACCCTGCGCGTGGAATTTTCCGCGCGCCACCATGGTCCAAACCACCTGCGACGAGAACGATTCGCCGAGGAGCCAGCCGTCCGTGATGCCATTTTTTGCCAGAACGCCCTCGACCGCCGCCGCGTAATCGTCCAGCGACCAGGTGAGCGTGCGGGGGTACGTCAATTCAACAAAGCGCGCCCGGCTGCCGAGGGCGTGTCGAAAACCGCCGATCAGCGTCCAGTCACCGTGCAAACCCGGCAGGTAAATCAGGGTTGGCAGTGCCACATCACCGTGGATGCGGAGTTGCGGTTCCTCGTCCATCGTTCCGGCAATTGTCCATCAATGTAGGACAAGCTTCCAGCCTGTCTGCATTTCGAATGTAACAGTCAGAGACAGGCAGGATGCCCGTCCTATAACAATTTCGGGAAAAATTCGTGCGCCGTCTTGCAGGTCGCCGCGCTCAATTCATCGAGAGAACAGCCTTTGACCCGGGCGACGGCCTCGGAAATTTCCTTCACGTAGGCGGGTTCGCAGCGTTTGCCGCGATACGGCACGGGCGCCAGATACGGACAATCGGTTTCCAGCATGAACCGGTCCAACGGCGTGGCTGCCACGGTGTCGCGAACGTTCTGCCCGTTCTTGAACGTGACAATGCCGGTGAAGCTGACCAGCGAGCCGATTTCCAGCACCCGGCGCATCCGGTCGGCGTTTTCACCAAAACAATGGAAGACGCCCCGGACTTTTCCGGCAAAGGGTTTGAGCTGCGCCAGTGTGTCGTCAAAAGCATCGCGCTGGTGGATGATGCAGTTAAGGCCGCCTTCAATGGCCACCTCAATTTGCTGCAAAAAAATGTCCGCCTGGCGTTGCTTGTAGCGTGCGTCGTCCTCCGCCTTGCCGCCTTGCGAACCGGGCAGACGGTGATAATCCAAACCGATCTCGCCGATGGCCAACACCTTGGGATGTTTGGCGAATTCGCGCAGGGCGGGGCGGAGGTCGGACGGGGCTTTCATCACCTCGGTCGGGTGCCAGCCGACGGCGGCATGGACTGCGGGAAATTGTTCGGCCAGCCGGATCGCGCGTTCACTGCTGCTGAGGCTGGTCCCGATGGAAATGATTTTGGTAATACCGGCAGCCTCGGCACGGGCGATGACTTCGGGCAGGTCCTTTGCGTAATCGGGATAATCGAGGTGCGCGTGGGTGTCGTAAAACGTCGCCATGCTCTTTGCGATCATTGGATCAGTGCTTCGTATCTGGCGGCGTCGTCCGGTTTGTTGAGCCTTCGCGCCAGCGGCAAAAGTTTTTGGTAAATGGAAGTTCTGCCGGGATAACCCGGCGCTTCCTGAAGCAGTTTCTGATAATTGTCATAGGCTTCCTGGTCCCGGTCCTGTTGTTCCAATTTTTCGCCGAGCGTCAGTCGGATGTGAATGCGCTGTTCCGTTGACGGCCCGAGCTTCAGGGCCTGTTCGTACATGTCGATGGCCGAGGAAGGCTTGCCTTCTTCTTCATACAGGTCGGCGAGTTTTTCCGTAAGCACGGCGCTATTGGTCGTGGTAGTTATGTTTTCAAGATAATTTGCCGCTGCCGTGACGGGTGCGCCATGAACGAGAGCCAGGTTGACAACGCGCAACTGCGACCATTCGACCAGCGGACTGTGGCGACCCACCAGTTCCATGTGAATGAGCTGCAGCGGTTTACCAAACGGCCGGTAAAGCGGATCGCCGATCACCGTGGTTTGCCACGATAAAACCGGTTGGGCGTCCCAGGCCGCCTCGCCAAAGGTAAAGCCATCCGCCAGCCACCGCGCCAGGAAGGCGGCAACATTGGGTGTGCCGGTGAGGTAGGGTTCATAGACGCAGCCCATGGTGCACGTCGCGCCCCGGGCCAGCAGCGGACCGCACCAATGTTGAGTCTCACTCCGGAGCGTGGCCGCGCTGAATGAATGCAGATGATAGGCAAAAGCTCCGGGCATGAATTCAACCTTGGGCAGCGTGAACGGACCGGAAGCATTCACATCGTACCAACCGCAGTAAATGGCAATCTGGCTCATCGGAAAATCCATCGAAAATGTTTCCGGCTTGTCGTCCACGGTGGTTTCGAACCCCAGTTCGCGGCAGATTTCGGCGCCCTCCGCAATCCACTCGTCGCCCAGATAGTAACTGTCCGTTTTGCCCAGCCCGCGCATATCAAAATAAGTGCGGCCCCACAAACCGTCACGCTCGGCCGCGAGCGCCTTGTCCACCAGGCCCTTCGCAATTTTGGCGTTCGGTCCATCCAGCCGGGCGACCAGCAAAATACCGTTGGTCGGGTTCAACAGCGCGGTGTTGGTGGCGCCGTAAGCCCAGTTTGGCAATGGACCGGCAAGCGGAAAGCCCTGATCAACCAGCGGCAGCCACGCGAGTTCGGAATCCACCGCGGCTTCATTTCGATCCAATTCCGTCCTCGCATTTTTGGGGAAAGGTTCATTTAAGTCCGGATCCGGCGCGATCTTCAGCGGAACGCCATAACACAGGACCAGATAGCGAATTTTGGACGCCACCACGCGTCGTTCAACGCGCGGTGGCTCCCCGTTGGTCCCAGCGTTGGTCACGGAACCAAACTGCCAGAGGCCGTCGGATTCCAGGCGGCGGGCCAGTGACAATTGAAGGGCGTCGCGAAATTCATCCCGCGACATGGTTTCGTCCGTCGTCAGGGAGAATCCATAAATCTGTCTTTGAGGCACCTGCCGCATTTTCGCGTAATACTCGGCAACCGACGCCGACCCGGGCATGCGTTTGTTATAAACGATGACAACTTCGTTGCCGACGGCCCGGGTCAACAGCGGGGCCAGAATCAGGCATAAGCTGACGAATCGCATTCCCCAAAAGCTCATATGCTTGCCATTTGACATGGGATGGGCCAAAACATTCCAAAATTCAGGAATCAATCGCGATTTTAAGGCCATCATGGGCGAGCGCGACGCCGTCCGGCAGTTCCGCCTGCGTCTTGTCGTGATCGTAATCGTGGGTCAAATGTGTTAGAAACGTCCTGGCCGCGCCGATGCGCCGCGCCGCCGTAAGCGCCTCGTCAAGGCACATGTGCGTCGGATGCGGTTTGGGCCGGAGCGCGTCGAGTACGGCAACTTCGACGTCGCGGACTTTTTCCACCACCGCCGGTGGCACCTCTTTGCAATCGCTCAAGTAGGCGAGCCGTTTCCGGCCGCTCTGCACAAACAAATAACCATACGTGGTCATGGAACCATGGGGCAGGGGCAGGGGAGTGATTTCCAAATCACCGACCGTGAATGGACCTTCAATGACGTGCGGCTCCGGATGAAAATATCCCTTGGGGATGGGCCTTCCGTCAAAGGCGTAGACAAAAATGCGCTTGAGGGCGGTCATCGTTTCCTCGTTGGCATAGACCGGCAGCGGTCCACCACGCAGGTCGCAGAAACGCCGGCAATCATCCAGTCCCATGACGTGATCGGCATGCGGGTGGGTAAAGATGACCGCGTCGAGCCAGAGGATGTTCTCCCTCAGCATTTGCATCCGAAACTCCGGAGTGGTGTCCACGACCAGCCTTGCCCGGTCGGTCGCGACGTAAACGGAGGGCCGCATGCGGTGGTTTTTGGGGTTCGCCAAAAATTCCGGCGGATATTCCTTGCCGATAACCGGCACCCCTTGCGAAGTGCCGCTGCCCAGGAAAACTAGTAAAAAAGCCATGCCAATATCGTGGGCCCAAGTTAGCGAGAGCCATCGCCCGGCGCATTAAAAACTTTTCTTTTTTTGTCCGCCGTTTTCTGGTCTTATAGCGACGCCGGATATTCCGAACTGTCTACAAATCATGGACTCATTGCCTACTGTCTTACTAAAGCCAGGCGAGGCCGACCGTATTGTGGCCGGCCACCCGTGGATTTACCACGGCGAAATCCTCCGGTTGACCACCCCCGCCGCCGATGGCGAACTCGTTCAGGTCAAAGACCATCGCCAGCGGCTGCTCGGCGTCGGCTTTTTCAACTCGAAATCCAAAATCAATGTCCGCCTGCTCGCCCCGGAGCGCATCGAAGTAAACGAGGCGTTTTTCGAGGAACGCATCCGGACCGCACTGGTCATCCGTCAAAAACATCTACCCCTTGCCACGTCGTTTCGCGTCGTCAACGCCGAAAGTGATTTTCTCAGTGGCCTCATCGTCGACAAATACGAGGAAGTGCTGGTCGTGCAGATTTCGTCGCTCGGCATGGACCGGCGGAAAACGCAAATCGTCGCCGCACTGCAAAAGGTTTTCTCGCCGCGCGCCATCCTCGAACGCGGTGACATCGCGTCGCGGAAGTTTGAAGGATTGGAAGAATCGAGCGGCGTTTCGTCCGGTGAATTTTCAGGCTTGGTTCCGGTAAATTTGAACGGGTTGAAATTTGAAACTGATTTGGCCGGCGGGCATAAAACCGGATTGTATCTCGACCAGCAGGTGAATTATCAGGCCGTGGCTTCGTTCGCGAAGGATGCGCAGGTGCTGGATTGTTTCAGCTTTCTCGGCGGGTTTGGCCTACACGCGGCGCGCGCAGGTGCGGCGCACGTTCATCTGCTCGACCAGAGCGCGGAGGCGGTCGCCGCCTCGCAACGGAACGCGGTGGCCAACGGGCTGGCGGACAAGTGTTCCTTTGACACCGTCAATGTTTTTGACTGGCTCAAGGCGCAAACCGCCGTTAAACCGCACGAAAAAGTCATTCCGCGGTTTGATCTGATTGTGCTCGACCCGCCGTCCTTCACGCGCAATCGCGCCTCGGTGCCGGACGCCCTGCGCGGCTACAAGGAGATTCATTTGCGCGCGTTGAAATTGCTCAGGCCCGGCGGCACGCTGGCCACGTTTTGTTGTTCCCATCACGTGGATGCGACCACCTTTCATGACGTGATCCTTTCCGCTGCCTACGACACGCGCCGGATTTTACGCCGCGTGGCGGTCTATTCCCAAAGTCCCGACCATCCCATCATTCCGATGATTCCGGAGACAGAATACTTGAAGGGCTTTGCGTTTGAAATCGTCAGGTAATTTTGTAGCAGCCGACGTGAGGAGGCTCCATCTAAAAATCGGAAGCAAACGGGGCCTCATTACCTCGGTTCCTATTATCCAAAATAGAAAATCAACCACAGAAAACGCAGAGGACACAAAGAACCTAAAGCGATCTGTGTTATGGACGATCAAATTCTCCCTGTGCTCTTTGCGGTTAATCCTGAAGCAATTTCCGCTGCCAGCTCATCAATTCCGGCGCGTGTTGGTCCCAGTCGCGCGCCAGTTCACTGAGCGTGGCGCGGCTGGCGATGAGGGTGGGATCGATGCCCAGCTCATGGGCGCGACCATCGCGGAGTTTTTCCAGGTCGCGATAGCGGTGCATTTCGGCCTCGGTCGGGCGATGAAATTTATGCCGTAAAATGTCAGGATGACGCTCGGCGGGAAGTAACAGTGCGGTCCTGATGGTCTGGTTCAAGCCAGCCAGGCGGCGCGGCGACAGTCGCGCTGGCAACAGGTGTTCGACCGGCTTGCGGGCAGCCGCCATGGCGGCAAGGCCCACGAGCCTTTCATGGTTCAGAATAAAAAACGGCGGGCGATTGGCGGCGACGGCCTCCTCTTCGCGCCAGTGCCAAAGCTCGCGCAAGACCGCGAGCGCGTAGCGGTTGAGCTTGTGGCTGCCCTTGATGCGCCACACGGAATCCGTGTCCGTTGACGATGGCTTGGAACTTTCGGCAATCAATCGCGCGCAGGATTCCTGATGCCAGGCCAGCCGGCCTTTCAGTTGGAGTTCAAGCTTCAGTTTGTCGGCGATTGGTTTGAGATAATGCGTATCGGCGCGGGCATATTTTTCCATCCGCTCGGTCAGCGGTCGCCGTGCCCAATCGGCTTTTTGCGAGCCTTTATCCAGTTTCACCTCCAGAAATTTCCCGGCGAGCGAACTCAAACCAAACTGGCGCTCTCCCAGCAGCCGCGCGGCCAGCATGGTGTCAAAAATGACCGTCGGCACGAAATCATGATGCTTCCGCAGCAGCCGCAAATCATAATCCGCTCCGTGCATGATGAGTTCATGCGCGTTGAGCGAAATGAGCAGCGGATCCAGGTTGATTTTGGCGAGCGGGTCCACCAGCACGTCCCCGGCGGCGGTGCTGATTTGCAGGAGACAAATTTTTTCGGGATAGGCGTGAAGACTGTCGGCCTCGGTGTCGAGCGCCAGCCAGGCAGCAGATTGGATGGTCGGCAGCAGGGCGGCAAGTTTTACGTCGGAATCAATCACGCGACCCAGAATAAGGCGGGCTGCAACAGGTGGCGAGCGCAAGATTGCCCGCTTGCAAAGCATGGCCCGTTGTTTCTAACCTTTACCCATGAACCTGGCCACCGCCTTTGCCCGTTGTGCGGAGAAGCACGCGACCAAGATAGCGATCTTTTGGGGCGAAACGGAAATTTCCTATGCCGCTCTCCTCGCGCAGTCAAAAACGGTGGCTGCCCGCCTGCAGACCCCATTCGGCGTGAAACTCGGCGATCGTGTGGCGCTATGGGTGAAAAATTGCCCTGAATTTGTGCCGGCCGTGTTCGGCATTCTGTCGGCCGGCGGTGTGGTCGTGCCCATCAACAACTTTCTGAAGCCCGCCGAGGTGAGTTACATCCTGAACGACGCCGGCGCGAACGTGCTGATTACCGACCCGGAACTGGTAGCACACTTTGAAATTTTAAAGGCCGCGCAGCCGCCGCTCGAAATGTTGCGGGTTGACCAATTCGCCGCGATGGCCGCGGCTGACCCGCAATCTGCCGTTGACGATGTGCGCGTGGAATCTGATATCGCGGCGCTGCTCTACACCTCCGGCACAACCGGCCATCCGAAAGGGGCGATGCTCACACACGGTAATTTCCTTCACAACGTCGCGAGTTGCCTGGCGGCGCTCGAGGTGCAGGAGGACGAGCGCGTGGTGGTGGCGCTGCCGCAGTTTCATAGCTTCATGTTCACGGTGGGCACATTGCTGCCGATGCTGTGCGGCTGCGGGATTTTGCTGCTGAAAACACTGCACCCGTTCAAGTCGGTGCTGGAGGAGATTGCGCGGAGCCGCGGGACCATTCTGCCTGCGGTGCCGTCATTTTACCGCGCGCTGCTGGCCGTGCCCGAGTTCGGCCGGCTGCCGTTGCGGCTGTGTGTCAGTGGCGGCGCGCCGTTGCCGGTGGAGGTGTTCAACGAGTTCACGCGGAAGTTTCCGTTTCCGCTGCGCGAAGGTTATGGCCCCACCGAGAGCAGTCCGGTCGCCACCGTCAATCCCATCCACGGCGTCAACAAACCCGGCTCGATCGGCAAACCCATCCCCAATGTGGAGTTAAGCATCCGCGACGAGGCCGGCCAGGAACTGCCCGTCGGTGAAATCGGCGAAATCTGCATCCGCGGCGGCAATGTCATGCTCGGCTATTGGAATCAGCCGGAGGAGACGGCGAAAGTCTTGCGCAACGGCTGGCTTTACACCGGCGACGTGGGCCATTGCGACACCGACGGCTATTTTTTCATCACCGATCGCAAAAAAGACATGCTGCTGGTCAACGGCATCAACGTTTATCCGCGCGAGATTGAGGAAGTCATTTATCAGTTTCCCGGCGTGAAGGAAGCAGCGGTGGTCGGTTTGCAGGACCCGCGCAAAGGCGAGCAGCCGGTGGCGTTCGTCGTGGCGGTGGAAGGTCAGACGCTGGACGAAAAGCTGCTGTTGCAGTTCCTTCGCGATAAACTGGCTGATTATAAAGTGCCTAAGCGCGTAGTTTTTATGCCTGCATTACCCCGAAACGCGACCGGCAAAATTCTTAAAACCACCTTGCGCAAGCACCCGCCCGGCTGAGGGAGTAGCAGACCCAACTCGTTGGGATTCAATTAGTTTTAACCCAGCCTTTTCCAGGTTGACGTCAGTGGATTATCAACAGTAAGCTTATGTGACCGTCCGGCGCATGGTGCGCAGGGCGGTAACAATCTTATGGCTGAAGGATATTGCGTTAAATGCAAGGCCAAGAAGGAAATCGCCAATGGCGTTGAAGAAGTCATGAAAAATGGGCGCAAGGCCATCAAAGGCAAATGTCCGACCTGCGGCACCGTTATGTTTAAAATTTTGGGGGGTAAAGCGGCTCCTGCCAGCGCGTCAACAGCCAATCCGCCGGCCACGAGCTAACTATGTCGCACCAGCTAGCCTATGTCATCGTCACCCCTTATTCGCTCTACAAATCGCGCACGGGTGGAATTTTAAGCCGGCTGATCTCCCGCACCGAACTGGATCTGGCAGCAGTTCGAATGTTTGCGCCCGGCCCTGAACTGATAAAACACTACGCCGAAACCATTGTGTCGGCGCAGGACCCCCAGGACCGGAAAATCCAGGAGTTGCTCCGGGAATATGTGCTCACGAATCTTTCGCCCGATCCCAAAACGGGCCGGCACCGGCGCATACTGATGATGGTTTTTCAGGGAGATGACGCGGTGCGCAAAGTCCGTTCCGTGGTTGGTAATTTAAGCCCCGACCGGCGGGGCGGCGAAACCATCCGGGACACCTACAGCGACTTGATCATGGATGACGACGGGCAGGTTCGCTATTTCGAACCGGCCGTGCTGGCAGCGCCGAATGCGGAAGAAGCGGAAGCCAAGTTGAAGCTATGGGCACGTTTCTCGGACAAGGACGGTGGCGTCCTGGAAAACGTGGTCGCTTATGCGCCAGGGCAAATCGGTGAACGCACACTGGTGCTCATCAAGCCGGACAACTTCAAATTCTCCACCGGGCGGCCCGGCAACGTGATTGACTTTTTCTCGCGCACGGGGCTTTACATCGTCGGCGCCAAGGTGCTGCACATGAGTCTGGCGCAGGCGATTGAATTTTACGGCCCGGTCCGCGAAATATTGCGCACGAAACTGAAGGACGCCATCGCCGAGCGCGCCAAAAACGCGCTCGAAAAGGAACTTGGCTTCAAGATTCCACCGGAATCGCAACAGAAGCTCGGCGACATTCTTGGTCCGCTGCACGGCGACAACCAGTTTGAAAACATCATGCGGTTTATGACCGGGTTCACGCCCTCCGAACGCAAGACCGAGGCGGAGCGCCAGTTGCCCGGCACGCAAAAGTGCATTGCGCTGATGTACGAAGGCGTAAACGCCATCCGGAAAATCCGCGATGTGCTTGGTCCCACCGATCCGTCCAAGGCGCCCCCCGGTTCGATCCGCCGCGAATTCGGCTCAAATATCACGGTCAACGCCGCGCACGCGAGCGACTCCGTGGAAAATGCCCAGCGTGAATTCGCCATCGTCAACGTGGGCGAAAACAACTTCCGGCAAATTATTGAAGCTGCTTACGGGAAACTGTAAACACTTAGCCGGTTGAGCAGGCGCGCGTCAGCAGCGGGAAAGTCATAATCGGCCAGTTCCGGTATGCCAACCCATTTCACCGCCGCACAGCCGACCGGCCGCGGTTCACCGACGGACAATTCACAAAGATAAAATTTCAAATGGATCGTTTTGTCCCCATAAACGTGTGTGATTTCCTCGAACAATCCGCCGGTTTTCACCTCGACCCCCAGTTCCTCGCGCAATTCACGGACGAGGCATTGTTTGAAGGTTTCGCCTGGTTCACGCTTGCCACCGGGGAATTCCCAAAGTCCGCCCAAATGTGAATCGGCGTTGCGTTGGGCAATAAGAATCTTGCCGTCCCGGAAAAGTAACGCGGCGGCCACGTCTATGGGAATGTTATCGTCCGACACTTTTGTAAACCCAGCCCAGTCGCTCCATCTCGACCCGATCGAAAAGGTTCCGGCCGTCGAACATGATGGGGTGCGTCAGCGACTTGCGGGCGCGATCCAGATCCAGTTTTTTGAACTCATCCCACTCCGTCGCCACCACCAACGCGTCGCATCCGTCAGCCACGGCGTCCATGTCGTCCACCCAGGTCACGTCTTTCAGCATCGCTTTGGCCTTGTCCATGGCTTTGGGATCGTGGACGCGCAATCCGGCGCCTTCCTTTTGCAACCGCTCGCAAAGCTCAATCGCCGGCGACATGCGCACATCGTCGGTGTTCTGTTTGAAAGCCAGGCCGAGCACGCCAATTTTTTTCCCTTTGAGCACCCAGAGGGTGTCGGTGATTTTTTTGAGAAAGCGATCCATCTGCTCGGCATTGATGCGCTGCACCTCCTTGAGGAGGCGAAAATCGTATCCCATTTGCTCGGCGATTTTGATGAACGCACTGAGATCCTTCGGGAAGCAACTGCCGCCGAAACCGAGGCCGGCGTTGAGGAACCGGCGGCCAATCCGTTCATCCATGCCCATGCCCGCGGCGACTTCCTCCACATTGGCGCCGGTGGTCTCACATATGGCTGCAACGGCGTTGATGTAGGAAATCTTCAGGGCCAGAAAGGAATTCGAGGCATGTTTGATCAGTTCGGCGGAATTAATGTCCGTCACGACTATCGGCACGTTGAACGGCGCGTAAATTTCCTTCATCATCGCAACCGGCCGCGGCGAACGTGTTCCGATGACGATGCGATCGGGTTTCATCAAATCGCCGACGGCGAAACCTTCGCGGAGAAATTCCGGGTTGCTCACCACGTCGAAATCCACCTTGGCGGCACAATAGCGTTTGATGGTCTCAGCCACTTTTTCGCCGGTTTTGACGGGCACGGTGCTTTTGTCGACGATGATTTTGTACTCGCTCATGGCCGTGGCCGTGTCGCGCGCGACCCGTTCGATGAAGCTCAAATCCACCGAACCATCCGGCAGCGGCGGCGTGGGAACGGCGATGAAAATAACCTCGGATTTTTGGACGCCCTCGGCGGTGCTCGCGGTGAAAGACAGGCGCCCGGCCGCCGTGTTCTTTTTCACAATATCCTCCAACCCCGGTTCGAAGATGGGAATGCCACCCGCCTTGAGTAATTTTATTTTAGCCTCGTCATTGTCCACGCAGGTGACGTGATGACCGACTTCGGCGAAACAGGCGCCGGTTACCAGACCAACATAGCCGGTGCCAATAAGCGTCAATTTCATGGTTTGGTGCTCAAGCTGAACGGGGCTGGAGACGTGCCGGGAGATTGGACCGATTGCAACTTTGATCTTAACTGATATGCGCGGAATGCCGCCTCGGAACCGAGGGGGGTATTGGGATTGTCGCGGGCGACGTCCTGATAGAAATTTTCAGCTTCGGCCAGTTTGTCGTGCTGCTCGTCTATTTTTGCCAGCGCGAATTTCGCCATGTCAACGGCGTTCGGCTCGGAAAAACCATTGATCACCCGCTGATAAGCGCTCGCCGCCAGATCAGTCTTCCCCTCGGCTTCGAGACTGGCGGCCACCCCCAGCGCGGCCGACGCGGAAAAGGCGCTGCCGGGATAGGTGTCGAGGTATTTTTGAAACTGCTCCTGCGCCTGGGTGTATTGGCCGCCCTCAAACAACGTTGTGGCGCCCAGTAGCAGTGCTCGTCCTCCGCTTTGGGCGCCGGGATAATCCGCGGCAATTTTAAAATAAGCGTCGGCCAGCTGGTTCACATCGGAATTGGGGGGCGTCGACATGAGCAATTGTGTGAGCGCTTGGCCGGCATTGATTTCCATCTGATTTTGCCGCCAGAAATAATACGCAACCAGGGCGACGGCGATGACCGCGACGCCCAGGCCAACAACAACCTGTTTTATATTGGTCTCAACCCACGACCAGAGTTTGAAAAAATAAGCCGTTGCGGTGTCTTGCGCTTGCATAATGGACCAGCAATCTTTCGGGTTGACCGCGAAAACGCAAGCTTGAAATCAGGGCGGACATGGCCGGAATTTACTTGAGTACCCGGCATGGGCGGGTTTCATTAACTGCAGTGGAGAGATGGCCGAGTGCTGAAGGCGGCGTTTTGCTAATCCATTACAGACATTTCAAGACACTTCACGAAACTGCACGACAACCGCATGACTACAACACAAACATATCATTATCGTGAAGCCTCCGTGTTGCATATTGTTGCATCCTCGGCGGTCTAAATTATACTCGGCCACTCCCCCCTCGCGACCGCGTTGCAAGCCCTGAATTTTGGAAACGGTAAACTGGACAACTGGTGGAGAAGGATAGATAAAAACGATTAACGCCATTTCGGTAAATAGATAACCCGTTTTAACGAGTTTTCAACGGGAACCCTCTTGAATTCCGGCATGGCCTGGCCGGGAATCGGGCGTTGCGGAAATCAGATGACTCGATGGCGGTTTCTTCGGAGAGCGGCTAAAGAAAATGTCGTCAAGGCCAGCAAGGATAGAGAGGTCGGTTCGGGTACAGCCGTGATCGACATTTCGGCGGAGCCGGTTAATGTGCTTGTTAATGGCGCACTGTCGGCGGCGGAGGCCGGGTTAAGAGATGCGCCAAAGGAGAGCGTGTAGAGATCGCCAGCCGTCAGGTTTATGGACTCGCTGAGGGAGAGCGGAACGTCCGGTGTTGGGTTTTCATCTTCGATATTCTCTGTCAGTGAAAACCCGCTGGGGTCGGTGTTGTCATTCACGGTATATGTGACAAAGAGCGCGCCGAATTGGGCCGAAGCGCGACCTCCGAAGTTCACCAAGCCGGTCAAATTATATTGACCCGTCGTCGCGACCATAAAATCCGTGGTGATTCCTCCTGAGGGGACGGTTACGACGTCGTCATTGGCGCTGTCATTTCCCACTTCCGCGTCGGCTGTGCCGTTCAATCCTACGGTGGCTGAGACGCCCGTCGGATCAAAGTTGTAGGTCAGGTCTGAACTTCCGGCCCCTGAATAGAGTCCCTGGCCGTTACTGTACTGGCCCGAAAACATTCCTGCTGCCGTGAGCGTTCCATCAGTCGCGGTGCCGGTCATCACGGGGGTTGCGGTGAACGTGGTGCCACCAGCAAACGTACCGATGGTCAGGCCTGCACCGGTTGTTGGGCCTGAATAGGTAAATTGCGCATTAGCGCTAGAAGTGAATCCAGCAAATACGGCCAAGGCTGCGCCGCAGATGGCCAGACACTTGAGATTACGATTTGTACCGAGTGACAAACGAACAATAGTTTTCAAGTTTTTCTTTATTTGGTTTAGAGATCCATTCCAATTCCGACCCAGTACCAATCGAATACCAGATCCCCAATAAAATGTCAAACAATCATCTGACATTTCCCATTTGGTTTCTGGCCCACGACCGGCGTGGGCCTTTTTCGTCATTTTCTTCCTCCTTTGTAGTAAACCGGAATTTCCCATTTGATTTGTTGTTCATGGCGTAGATGAACTGTTCACTCTGCTTGCGCGCCATGCTTGAGGCTTCCGTGAGGGCGACCCCTTCATCCGAATAGGAGATGAATTTCCGCTTGCCCGATGACCAGTCGGCAACCATGTGGTTAACCACGCGCCGGAAAGTTTCTCTGTGCCTCCACCACTATGCTTTTTTAAGCTCCTTCAGAGTGAGTGATTTCTTTTTTACGGGATACATTTTGATCAAGCTCGGCGATGCTCAGCAAAGGTTTTTTTGCAAAGAAAACTTTTTGCGCCATCGCGACGGAATGTTGCTCGCGCAAGTGGCCATAGACGCGCATGGCCAATGCGCCGCCGTCACGATGTCCAAGCCAACGGGAAACCGTGGGAATGTCCACACCACTTTCGATGCAGCGCGTGGCGAACAAATGCCGCAGGTGATGGTGAGTAATGGGGGGTATGCCCACAGCTTTTGCTGCGCGCCTCATGGCTAAAATACACTCTTTAACGAGCAGAACGGGGAGGGCAGGGGATTCATTCATTCGTTTGGCCCGCAGTCGCTCCAATAATTCTCGCATTTCGGGAATCATCGGCACGCGGCGGACGCTCCAATTCTTTGTGCCGGTTTCGGCGTCACCGCGCACAGTGATTTCGCCTTTGGCAAAATCACAATCACCCCAAGTGACGTTGCGGGCTTCCGACACACGAAAACCGCCGTAGGCCAGAAAACTAACCATCTCGGCGCACTTTTTTGAGTCCCGCCCGTTGGCGCTTCCGATTTCTTTGACGAAGCGTTCAAATTGCTCCGTGTCAGGCAGGGCAAGGTGAGGCGGGCGCACTCGCGCCCGTTTGATAACCGCCGCCGGATTGCGGTAAAGTGCCCCGGCCTGAATTGCGATCTCGAAAATTGCGCGCAGGACGCCAATCGCGCCGTTGTAGCGCGTGGCGGAATACTGATTGCTGAATTTTGCCGCCCAAGAGTTGCAATCGGCGGGGCTGAATTGGCGGACATCGCGCAACTTCATGCCGGGCCAAGATTTCAGGATGCTGCCTAAAATTTCCATGCGATAGTGCTTCGTGGAGGGCTTCAAAAGGTTGCTGTCTTCGGTCTGCTCCTTGAAAATCTTTACGCAATCGCCAAAGGTCATTCGTCCGTTGCTGGTGGAAGCGCCGGACTCTGCGGCCTCGCGTTCGCTCTTTTCCAAATCCGTCAGCCGGAGCTTGGCGAAGGCAAGCCGGTTGGTTTTCAAGCTCTTTACTATGAGCTTGCCAGCAACGCGCAACCGTGCGAAATATTTGCCCGATGGTTTGTAGCGGATCAAATTTGAATACTGTGTGCGCTGCCACTTTGAAGACGTGGCGTCTTTTGTCTCTGTTTGCCTCGATTTCATGCAAACAGTATCAAATAGCAGTATCAAATTGTCAAGAGACGCTGCAAACATCACTGCAAGTTGTTGATTATTAAATGTGGAGAGATGGCCGAGTGGCTGAAGGCGACGGTTTGCTAAACCGTTATACGGTCAAAAGCCGTATCGGGGGTTCGAATCCCCCTCTCTCCGCCACTCTCAATAATGTGTAACAAATACGCGGCTAAAATGAGGATTTGCGCGGGAATGAAATAACAAACTGTATGTAAAAGGTAAGTTACCGGGTTAAATCGTTCACCGCTGTTCAAGATGATAAAACCCTTTGTTAAAGCCTCTAGGACGCGCCGGGACGTGTCCAGACAAGAGCCGGGCGATCAAAGCCCGGCGTGGCTAACGTGGCGAAGCGGGCGGCTGGTCGAATGAACTGGTGTGATTCGGTTCGTCTGGCTGCTGCGTGTCTTTGTGATTATGAAGATCGAATTGCGGGTGGACATGCTTGACCCTGAATTGTTGCATCCGGTTAGTAAAAAGCCGGAAGGCGTTTCTGTAGGCCCGTTGCAAAGTGAGATTTTTAATGGCCCGCCACCGGACCATCAGGCTTTGTATGTCATCATCACGATTGTTGGGAGTGTTCCAGCCCAAGTTCTTGCGAATTGGATTTATGACCATTTCAAGCAATACAAACCCAAGCGCATACGAATTAATCGCAAGGAGATAAAACTGGAAAAAGGAGAGATTGTAAGTGTTGTCACCGAAAAGTATGAAGAAACTCAGGGAGGCGACATTAAGCCCACAAACAATTTGAAGCGGAAATAGAACTATTAGTCCGAGTATCAGAATCAAAACGTCAAAGCAGCATCCTAGCACCGCGCTGGAGTAAGTCCCGGTTGTTCGTTGTTCAATCATATCGTCCCCCATTCAGGATTTCGGGCAATGGCACTTGCTGTGGTGACGGCCAGCTTAATGACAGCCGGTAGGACGAAACGCACGTCACGGCCATTCCCAGGATGATGCAACCGCGCCGCCGAAGCTCTGCGCTCACCGTCAGCAATTCCGTGCCGTGAACTTCAACCTGGCTCGGATGTTCGTCCAGCGTGTTCATTGGTTCACCACGGCGAGAAAATCCGCCATGCTCCGCACGATGCGGTAAGCGTGCCCGTTCCGTTCCAAGAGCATTTGCCAGCCGATTTGCTCCGGCGTCTGTTTGCCGGTGCGCGTCTTGCACTCCACGGCGAACACGCGCCCGGCATCGGCGAAGATCACGAAGTCGGGCGCGCCTTTTGCCGTGGTGGTTTTGGCGTCCATGCGGGAATGAATGACGGGCCAAAGCCGCGCCCGGCACTCGGAGATGATTTCATCATGCAATGCGCCTTCGCTGTCCACGGCGTCCGCCGACACTGGCCCGGACAGGTGACGGCCAGCCGCGCACCGCGCTTGCATCTGTTCAAATTGGAAATTGGAAATCACGTTCAGATCAAAAGGCCGTTGCCTCAATCATAAGGCAACGGCCACAACCCACAGGTTGCCACTACTCACCGCGCCGTGGCGGGCGCAAAATCGTTTAATCAGCCGGGCAGCTATACGCGCGATGGCCTCACGCTGCTTTTTGGTTTTTTGCTTTGGCCTCACAGATCGTCACATGCTTTCAATCGCGCCGCGCGTTTCCTCGACGAAGCTGAAGGCGGTTGCCCGGTGGTTGTCCGCGTCCTGCCAGTTTTCCTCGGATATGGCCGTCCACAGCTTTTCAGTTGCGCGAATCGTTTCGCCGATGGCCTGCAAAAATTCTTTCGGCTTGCCGTAGTCGGGCAGTGACGTTTTTAACTCCTGGGACGTTTCGGTTTTTGACGGGTCCGGCACGGGCAACGGCGTCGGCTTCAATTCCTCGCGGCGCGGATATTTTTTCTCCGCTGGCTTGTCATCGCCCGGCACAGATGCGGTTGCGTCCATGAATCTGTCCATGACAGCCCATTGCCGGACTTCCTCGGCGAATTTGTCGGCCATGTTGTAAAGCACGGCGTGCGATAGGCCGCTGGCATCGCGGTCGCTTCGCAACGCTTGGACAATGGCTAGTGTGACTGAATTGTTTTTGCTCATAAATTTTGTGAGGTTTCGTCGGTGGTGTAAAAAAGACTCGCGCAAACTTCCCGTAAAAAGTCCTGGCGGTTGCGGACTTTCAACCGGCCGAGCGCGAAAAGAATGTCATAGAAAAACCGTTCATCGTCGGTGGGCTGTGGCACGGCGTTTTCCCGTTCGGCGGTTGCAACCGGCACGCCGCCAAAGTCGAGTTTGGGCGCGTCGAAAATTTCATCCACCAGCCCGTAAGCCTGCGCTTGCTCGGCGCTGAAATACACGTCCGCGCCGTTCAACCATCCGGCCACAACGGTTTCGCTTAATTCCGTCCGCTCCATGATGATTTTTTTCAAGTAAGCGGTGGTTTGGGCCAGATGCCGTGATGACAGCGCCATTTGCCGGGCGTTGGCGTAAATCCAACTGTGCGGCGCGTGGCAAAGGATTCTGGCCCGGCGTTCCATCCTGATTTTCTTCCCGGCCAGCGCCAGCGTGAGCGCGGCGGAATAACAGCGCCCGGTGATCGTGGTTTCGCTCACAAGGCCGGTCATTTGGTGAAAAAGATTTATGCCCGAGATTGAATCGCCGCCGATGCTGTCCACATAAAACTTGATGTCCTTGGCATCCGCAACCTGGGGAAACAATTCTTTCCATGAGCGCGTGCAACCCACTTCGCCGAAAAAGCTGACATGGGCAACGCCGTCAACCATGCGCGTGCTCCACCATTCTCCAAAGATGCCCGCAACGGACTCTCGTACCGCCTCGGTTGGAGGTTGCTCCGGTTCAACCGGCGTTACATGGCTCGTAAGTTTTCGCATAGGCCGGCAAAGGCAACTGTGCCGCACTGGGTTTTTCGCAATTTCAAAATCAGTTCCACTTTTTGAATGTCATTCAGGACGCCGGCGGCGCGGTCGGCGGCGGCGCGCCCAAGCCAAAACTGCCGCTCGGATTCGGGCGCGAGTGTTGCGCGCGTCTCGGCGTAGTCGGCGCTGGCGCGGAAAAAGTTCGCCATGACTGTTTGACGGAGATGGATCATGCCTTGTCGCCCGCGTCGGTGGGCTGTGTTTTGGCCGCGAGTTTCGCCTGCAACTCAACCTTGTGCGCCGCGGCGGATTGCTCCTTGGCAAGGTCGGCAAGTTCTTTTTCCTCGGCATCGGCGGCGAGTTTCGCTTTGAAATCTGCCACAAGTTTATTTTTCTCGGCCAGTGCCTCGGCGTGCGCCTTGGATGCCGCTGCCTGTGCTTCGGCGGCGCGTTGCTGTGCCAGGTCAAGCGCGGCTTGGCCGTTGGGGGCGGGCGCTTGTGATTGCGCGATGGGCGTCGGCGTGGCTTTAATCCACAGGTCAATCAACGGCGCGGACGGGTCCGGTGCTCTCAGGTGGCCGCAAATTTCAAAATTCCGAATGGGCGCGGCGGCAGTTACCAAAGCCAGATAGCACAAGCCTTGCAAATACTGTGACGGCACAAACTGCGGGCCTTCGCCGTGCAGTTCCAAAAATTCGGCGCGTTCCTGCGCGTCACGTTCTACCACAAACTCACGCGAGATTTTGCCAAAGCGTTCAACGGCAGTTTTCAAAATGGCGTGATTGCTGGCGGAAATTTCGCGGAAAATTCCGTGAATCGCGCCGCGCTCTGCGGAAATTGATTCGGTGATTTGCTGCTTGGTGGGGATCACAACTGACTGACCGGCCTTTATCGCGGCCTGCGCTTCCTCGTTTTTCTTCTGCCAGATGGCGGTCGAAGCATAAAAACCAAGCGCGCCCATGCGTTCGTCCAGCGCCTTTTCTTGCGCGAAATTTTTTGCAAGTTGCGCCTTGTCCTCTGGCGGTAGAATCGAGCCGATGCGCTTGGCCACGGCCTGAATCATTTTCGGGCTGATGGGCGCGGAAAGCTGGCCGTAAAAACGGCCGCCCCAAAATTCGCCGGGCAGATAAGGCGGCTTGCCGTACTTGGCCTGAAATTCTGTCAACGTCTGCGGTGGCCCGGAGGCGCTGTAACCGCCAGTTGCGCCGGTTGGCGAGGTGGTCGAGGTGGTTGAAGTGGCCGCGCCGGGTGCGGCTGGCGCTTGGTTGAAAAATCTTCCGATGGTTCCGACAAATGGCAATTTCATAAATTCATGTTCCTATAGGGGTGGCGGCTGTCAGACGTTTTCCGAAAATCCGGGCACGGATTCGCTCAACATTCTTTGCCAGTGTTTGCTTTGTGACGCCTTGATCGTCGGCCTCGGCCTGCAAGGTTCGTCCCCAAGCGCCCGCCAGGGCGAGCCGGATTTCCCGGCCTTTCTTCCCCTTCAAATTCTGAAAGAGCCGGTGAAGCGTTTCGGCGGCGCGGGCATCCCCGTTAAGGTCGAAATGGCGTTCCACCACGGCAACGGCGGCGGGCATGTCGGGAAAAACCGCGCCCGCGTCGAGCAATTCCAAAAGCAATGCCAGCTCCGGCGGATCTGTCGGCGTCGGCGTCACCGGCACGCGCTCGCCATTCTCAAAACCAAAACCGGACTCGGCCTTGAATGGCGGCTTGCGCTGAATGTCCGGGCCTTCGGTCACAGCGTCACGTTGAATCCCTTTTTAGCCAGTTCACGCATGGCCGCTGCCCGGTGAAATCGAATGGGCTTTTTGCTGGTGGCGTCCCGGCACTGGTCCAGGCCGAAATCCGCCAGCCGGCGGCGCAGGGTGTCGGGGCTGATTTCCAGCGCGGCGGCGATTTCCTTGAGCGTCACAAATTTCAGGAAGTTCATGGCTTGGCCGATTGGTTTTCCAGCCGGGCGATAATTCGATCAACCGCACAGCCGGCCAGGACATCGCCGAAAACATCCATCCGCTTTTTGAAGTCGGCTTCGTCCGGCACAAGGCCGGTTTCCGCTCCGGTTCGCAGCGCCTCAACTGCCCAGTCCGGCAATTCCAGGTGTGCGGTTGACCTTGCCAGTGGTTGTGCCAGGCCGGGCTGCACGGGCGCGGCGGTTAGCGCTCATCGGGCCTTAACTCCTGAAGTTCACCCTCGTTACATTCCGGGCAACCAAGTTCGGATATTTTGGATCCAAACTTATTGCAGTCGGGGCAGCGATGGGAGCACCCATCGGCGGAAGTTTCCCGTGTAAATTTTACGCAACATTCACCACACTCATAGAGTGTGACAGCCTCATCCTCATTCGCAAATCGGGCTTGGCACTCATCACACTCGAAAGGCTCGGTGGCATCAGTCGGGGGGGTTGGTATTGACTTAGGGGTGGTTTTTGGTATGGTTTTCACGTTGGTATTCTTTGCCGTCGCGTGATTCCGTCCAGGAGCGCGGCGGCTTTTAATTTCAGGAAGCCGCGCCTTTGGTGGTGATAAATTGGTGAAGCTGCGCCCGGCTGATGAAAATGGCCTTGCCCATTCGGTAACAGGGCAGGCCGCGTTTGAAATATGCGCGGAGCGTGTTCGGACTCAGATCACACTCGCGTTTAGATTTTGATAACCGGAACAAATCAAATCCGGCGGCTTGCTGCACTGGTGCTGATAGTTGCGCGTTGCTCATGCGGGCAACCTACGCGCCAGATGGAAGTCACGCGAAGTATTGAAAAGGAAACAATCAGCGCGAAATGTTTCCACCCCTGCCGGGGCGGAGTCGGTGTTTTAAGTCGAGGAATCCGTTTGGGTCGAGAACCTTTGCGGCAAATTTCTGTCCGTCAAGAACGTTCTTGGCTACCCACTTGCGAGCTTTGGTCACGTCAGCAATTTCAACGAGCACTCCTGCGGGAGAATTTTCAAACACGGTTTCGATGTCCTTATCCTCCAAGTCCCAAAGGCATACATTCCCAAGCCGGTCCGGTTTTGGTTTGTTGGTTTTGAGCGGCCATTTTGCACAAGTATTCTGTGCCAGGAATTTTTTGAGCTTTCCCGCTTTTCTGCGTTCGAGCCGCGCCCATTTCTGCTTCAAAAAATCCAGCAGCGATTTCGCAAGGTATCGGTCCACCGACATGCTTTGTCCTGTCGCCTCCAGGTAACGCTTGAAGCCAGGGGAGGGGGCGCTCAATCCCACTTCCTCCAAATCTTGTCTCACCATGTGCTCTGGCCATAACGGACAATTCGCCGCGGCGCGTTCCACCGTTTCGATCCATCCAACATCAACCAGTGTTGGCCAACCCCATTTCGCTTGCCAACGTTGAACGAATTGAAGCGCATCTTTATGGAATAGGACGGCCACGCCGCGCGTAGGGGTATCAATTCGTTTTTGCATGGTTTAACTCTTTGCGATAGGCGGCAGTTGTTTGATCGCTCGCGTCAAAGTGGCTTCGTCGTTGTGGGTGTATAGGTCGCTGATTTCATCGCTGCCATGTCCGGCCAGTTCTTTCGCGGCGGACTGGCTCGCTCCGGTGAGCTTCAAGAGCGAAACGAACGTATGACGCAAACAGTGAAAAGACACTTCGTTCACGGCGCGGCGTTCCGTCCGCGCTTCGCCAGCTTTGGTTTTCTTCGCATGGTGCGTGCGTTTGACTACCAGTCCGGCGGGCAAAAGCACTTCCTCGTAAAAGGTGTTTGAAAAAGCCTTTGAGCCTTGCCGGACATAAAGGCGCGATTGCTCAGGCCAGATTGCCGCGCTCGGTTTCACTTTGCCCGCTGCTTCCTTCCGCTTCAAAAGGAAGGCGCGGATTGTCGGGTGCATGGGAATAATCACGGGCCGTCCAGTCTTGCGGGCCGTGAGCCGGATTTGATTCTGCGCGAGGTCCACCGCCGCCCAAGGCAGGGTGGCAAGGTCGCCCATGCGCTGCCCGGTGAGCGTTCCGGCCAGAACCATGTACCGCCAAAAATCATCCGGGCATTTCTGGTAAATCGTTGAAAGTTCGGCCAGCGTGAAGGCCCGGCGTATGCGCTTGGTCGAGTGCCGGTCGAGTTTGAGGCTTTTGGAAGAAGGCACGGGCGAGAACTGCAAGGCGCGATTGTCCACGCAGTAGCCAAAGAAAATCGCCAGAATCCGCCGGGTTTGCTTCACCGTGTTGACGCTGGTTTTGTCGCGCTTGGCGCGAAGGAAGGCGGCAATCGTGTCCGTCTGAATGTCGCGGAGCAGGGGGGCAGTGTCCGTCGCGTTCACGAAGCCGTAAAACTCATTGAGCACGCCACGGTAACTTTCGACGGTTCGCGGTGACAAGTCGCGGCATTCATTGAGCCATTGCTCGCGCAGGGCGTGCAGGGTGTCGCCCGAAGATTCAACCCGCGTCAGATGCCGGACAAATTCCTGGGTGAGCGAGCCTGCCGCGTGCGCCTGGGCGACGGATTCCAGCTTGGCAAGCTGGCGCTCGGCGGCCTTACGGTCGCGGGTTTTTGTCGAGCGGAGAACCTGCCTGCCGTTGACACGGTAGCCGATCCACCATTTCGATGAGCCGGGACGCTGATATAGCCAAGCCATGCAGACAGTCTAAACTGTATGCGGACTGTATGCAAGCACTATTATCTTGCATGGTTCCAGACGGTGCAAAACAACGGAAAACAAGGGGTTTTGAATGGTAGTGAACCGCTCAATTTAATCGGGGGTTCGAATCCCCCTCTCTCCGCCATGAATTTGTTTGGGGAATTTCGCGCTGACGCGCGTTAGTGGACGTGAGGTCGGAATTGAATTCGGCCAATTTTACGGCCAGCCAAAATCCCGCTGAATGTTGTGCAAAAGGCTTCGTTTGTACCATCATTTCTTCGGAGATATGGACTTGTTGAAGCTGGGTCGCATCTGTGTTCGATATTGGCCGGGCGTTTGGCCGGCCAGCCGTTTGAAAACGACGCTCATGTATTCGGGGTGCTCAAATCCTGAAAGTTCGGAAATTCTTTCCAGAGTAAAGTCTGTTTCCGTGAGCAGTTGTTTGATGCGGCCGATTTGGACCCTTCGAATTTCCGCCTGCGGAGAACGTTTCAGGTGCTGGCGAAACCTTCGTTCCAAAAAACTGCGTGAGACTCCCGCAAACTTGATTACGTCAGTGACTGTGCAACCGTGAAGGGCTTGATCACTGATGAATCTTATCGCGGCTGCCACCTTTGGATCTTTGATGGCCAGCGTATCCGACGAGCGGCGAGTCACGACGCGGACAGGATCAATGAGAATCCGCCGACCAGGAATGGATTGGCCAGACATAAGTTTATCAAGCAACTCCGCTGCTTGATAGCCGATGCGTTCCGTGTCAGGTGCCACGCTAGACAGCGGCGGATTGCAGAGTTCGCAGAATATTTCCTCGTTATCCACGCCGATGACAGCGACTTCCTCCGGCACGAGGATGCCAGCCTGGTGGCAGGCATCAAGCAGGTGCAAGGCCCGGGCATCGTTGCATGCCATAACACCAATCGGTTTGGGCAGGTCGTTGAGCCATCTTCCAATATGTTCTATTTCCAGGTCCCATCTGGGCACACCGGAGCCTCGCCAAAGGGACTCGTAAACAGGGACGGGCAAGTTTTCCTTCTCCATGATGGCGCAGAAACCATTGCGTCGCTGTACCGCCCACAGTTCCTTGCTAAATCCGCAAAAGGCAAAATGGCGAAAACCACGCTCCAACAAATGATTAGCACCCAGGCGTCCGATTGCTTGGTGATTCGAGCCGACCCACGGCAGTTTCAAGTTCTCGTAAAGATCATTCAAATCCACCACCGGCACCTTCATCCGCCGCAGGCGACGTGCAAGGACGGGGTCGGTGGGGCGGCAGAGAATTCCATCCCAATGGCTGGAAGACAACCAAGCTGGTGGAGCTGCCCCCAGTTCGTGCTGTTCTAAAAATACGGACCAGCGGTAATGAGAAGAGATGTAGCGGGCGATGCCCTGTAGTATGCTTCGCCCATAGCTGCCCGACGATTCGATGATCAACGCGACTTGAGGTGGTTTTTTCATGAGGAATCTACCCGCGTATTGTTTCAACTATATGCTTACACCGGTGTGAAACCAGTCTAAAAGATAAAACCTGAACAAACGAATGGATCAACCCAATCTGACCCCGAACATCCATTTGACCTCTGTTTACAGTGGAACCGCGATAGCGGCGACAGGGTAATGACAAGTTTCCTCCCGCAAAGAATCTCAAAAGTATGGGCGCTAGAACTCATGGATAACATGGATTGTTGTAGGATAATGCACGCATGCAACCACCGTTCACCGTGCAACCCTAGCGCGTTGTAGAACCGTTCTCCACCACCATCAATATCATAACGGAAATGTTACAAAGCTAAAAAACCCCAAAATCTATGAAATTAATAAATGAGATATGCTCGCGACTTAGGCTTGCCCGCGCAGCATCCAAACCTCTGATCGCCCTGGCACTATCCTTTCTTGTCTTCCCATGCTTGCTCTCGGCACAAAGCCTTCAGCACAGATGGTCCTTTAATGAACCCAGCGGCAGCACCACTGCCACTGATTCGGTTACCGGTGCCCAAATCACGTTATTTGGCAGCACGTCGTTGGGGGGTGGCGTTCTGACGTTGCCAAGCGGCGTCAACTGGGCGCAATTCCCCAATGGGATACTTTCCACCAACAACTCAATATCGATTGAAACCTGGCTGACGGATAATGCGGGAACGACATGGGCGCGCGCTTGGTCCTTCGGTGGCAGCACCACCGGGCCGAATAATAACTTCATTCAGGACAACTACATTGACTTGATTCCGCACGCCGGTAATGGAACTTTCTGGACTGAATTTAAACAAGGCGGCACTGTAGATGCGGAGGCGAATGCACCCCTGCCAACGGGAACGGAGGAATACACGGTTGTAACTTACGATCTGCCGAGTCAAACCGCCAGGCTTTACCTCAATGGTGTCCAGGTGGCAATCGCGACGGGTGTCACCATCTCTCCGGCAAGCTTGGGCGTCACATATAATAATTATATTGGACTCGACCAGTGGGATGATCCAACTTTCCAGGGCACAATCGATGAAATGCGCATCTGGACTGCCCCCGTTTCACAACGGTACCTTTCCGCCAGCGCGGTGGCCGGTCCAAATGTCCTGATAAACAACCTGACACCCACGTCGGTCAGCGTCACGGCGGGTCCAGGCGTGGTGCTCACTGGAACCGAACAGGCCGCAGTCACCGTTCAGCTTCCACAAACCGGCTCAACCAATCTCCTGGCAACCACCGACGCCACCAACTGGGTCAGCGGCAACCCGAGTGTGCTCACGGTGAACAACAGCGGTTTGATCACCGGAGTTGGAGTTGGCACCACCACGGTCAGCGCCACGGTCGCCGGCGTCACCGCCACCAGTGGCAGCATCACCGTCACCCCACAGAGCCTGTTGCATCGTTACAGCTTCGCCAGCGATGCTTCCGATTCGGTTGGTGGTGCCAATGGGACGCTAGTGGCTCCCAGCGGCGGAAACGCGGCCACCATAAGCAGCGGTCTCATTCTGCCGGGGAATACGCATGGCGGATTTGGTTATTCAGGTTATGTGTCACTGCCCAGTGGGATACTGACCAATACCAGCTCGGTAACGGTTGAGTGCTGGGCTACGCAAAATCAGGGCAATGGTTGGGCGACAATTTGGGACTTTGCCAACAACAATAATGTAAATTTCGGGCTGATCCCGTTCCCCGAGAACAATAACAATAACATGGAAGTGGCCGTCAACCCAAACAACAATGATATTTATACGGCTTCGTCACTGGCATTCCCGAACGGTTCAACACCGACGCAATATGTTTCCTTCACCTTCGACAATTCCGCCCTGGTTGGCAAACTTTATACCAACGGAACACTGATTGCCACGCAGTCGTATCCTGACCATACCTATTGTCCTGGCAACATTGGAGGTGCCGGTGGCACGACCGCAAATGCTCTGGGAAACGACATATATGGTGATTGGCAATTTAGCGGCACCGTTTATGAGTTTCGGATATGGAATGGCGTTGTTTCGCCCGTGTATCTGGCGGCCAGCACTGTAGCTGGCCCTGGTGTTGTGGTAACAAACACCACCCCACAGTCCCTCGCTATCTCGGTGACCACGAGTATGATTGGCTCTCAAACCCAGCAAGCCACGGTCACCGGCAGCTTCTTGCAGGTGGCTAACGTTCCGTTGACCGCCGTTGCCACCAACTGGATTAGCAGCAATCCGAGCGTTCTCACGGTGAACAGCAGCGGATTGATCACCGCACAATCCGGTGGCAGCGCGACGGTCAGCGCCACGGTTAACGGCGTCACCCAAACCAGCGCGCTCATTACCGTCTCAGATACTGCGCCAACGATTACACAGGCGCCTGCCAGTCAGACCGTAATTGTGCATGACACAGCGGTCTTTAGCGTGCAGGCTCTGGGTGGAAATTTGAGCTATCAATGGAGCTTTAATGGCACGCCAATTTCAGGCGCGACCAGCACCATGCTGACTTTGGCCAATGTCGCCTTCACTCAGGCCGGAACTTACAGCGTATTGGTCTCCAATAACATCGCAACGACAAACATCTCCGCCACGTTGACGGTTATTTCGCCGATCCTTCAGCACAAATGGTCATTTAATGAAAGTAGTGGCACCACTGCCTTTGATTCGATTGAAGGCTCCAATATCACGCTCTTAGGCAGCACGAGCCTCGGGGGTGGCGTTCTGACTTTGCCGGGAGGCAGCGGCAACTACGCGCAATTTCCCAATGGGATGCTGTCCACTTACAGCAACTCGATAACAATTGAAACCTGGCTGACCGATAATGCGGGAACAACGTGGGCGCGTGCCTGGTCCTTTGGCGGCAGCACCGCCGGGCCGAACAGCGGCAATGGTCAGAATAACTACATTGACTTGATTCCGACGGCCGGTGCTTCAGGTGGCCTGTGGACTGAATTCAGACAAAACTTTAACACGCAAGACGTGATTGATAACGGGAATGTGCCCTTGCCAACCGGCGTGGAGCAATACATTACCATCACCTACAATGCATCAAGTCAAACCTGCACTATGTATTCCAACGGCGTCCAGATAGCAGTTGGAACGGGTATCGCCACCACGCCGGCAAGCTTCGGCTTCACGTATAATAATTATCTTGGATTCGACCAGTGGAACGATCCTGCTTTCACAGGCAGCTTCGATGAAATGCGCATCTGGGATGGCACCGTTTCACAACTGTATCTTAACGCCAGCGCGGCGGCCGGTCCAACTGTCCTGATCACCAACCTGACGCCCACGTCGGCCAGTGTCACGGCGGGTCCCGGCGTGGTGCTCACTGGAACCGAACAGGCCGCAGTCACCGTCCAGCTTCCGCAAACCGGTTCAGCCAATTTACAGGCGACCGCCGACGCCACCAACTGGGTCAGCGGCAACCCGAGTGTGCTCACGGTGAACAGCAGCGGTTTGATCACCGGGGTTGGGGTTGGCACCACCACGGTCAGCGCCACGATCAACGGCGTCACCGCCACCAGCGGCAGCATTACCGTCACCCCGCAGACCCTATTGCATCGTTACAGCTTCGCCAGCGATGCTTCTGATTCGGTGGGAGGCCCTGCTTGGAATGGAACGCTGGTGCCGCAAGGCGCCGGAACCGCCGCCAGCATAGCCCACGGTCTTACCCTGCCGGGCGGTGGGGGCGGTGGTTATTCCGGTTACTTGTCTCTGCCCAGTGGGATACTGACCAACACCAGCTCACTGACGGTTGAATGTTGGGCAACGCAGGCTTCGGCAAACGTGTGGGCGACGCTTTGGGCCTTCGCCGTCCAACCAGGTGTGAACTTCGCACTGATCCCAAATCCAAACCCAGCCATTGAAAACAACGGTCAAATGGTGGTGGCCGTCAACCCAAACAACAACGATATTTATACGACTTCGGGAGTTACCTTCCCGAATGGTTCAGAGCAATACGTTGCCTATACCTTCAACAATGCCAGCCTGATAGCCAATCTGTATACCAACGGAATCTTGGTTGGCACTCAGGCGTATCCTGATCATACTTATTGTCCAGGCAGCATTGGAGGCGCTGGTGGCACGACCCAAAATTGGTTGGGAAATGACACCTATAATGATACGCAATTTCAAGGCACCATCTACGAGTTCCGGATATGGAATGGGGTCGTAACACCCTCGTATTTGGCCGCCAGTGCCGTCGCTGGTCCGGGTGTTGTGATAACAAACACCACGCCGCAGTCGGTCAGCGTCTCGGTGACAACGAGCATGTTTACTAGTCAAACTCAGCAGGCATCAGCCACCGGAAACTTCTTGCAGGTTTCCGGTGTCCCGTTGACTGCCGCTGTCACCAACTGGACGAGCAGCAACCCAGGCGTTCTCACGGTGAACAGCAATGGTGTGATCACAGCGGTCCACACAGGCAGCGCCACGGTTAGCGCCACGGTCTCCGGTGTGACCGGAACCAGTTCTGCCATCACTGTTAGTCCGCTAACCATCGGCGTTACGCGCTCTGGATCGAACCTCGTGCTCAACTGGCAGTCGGGAATTCTCCTACAGGCTCCGACGTTGCTTGGCCCGTGGACCACCAACAATGCCGCTTCTCCGCCCTCCTATACTGTTTCGCCGACTAACGCGAGTCAGTTCTTCAGGATTCTGATACCTTAAATCAGAGCGGCAACCGGGCGATGACCCAGAAGCATGTCAGACGGCCGGGGCTTTTAGCTCCGGCCGTTTTCTTGGGAGGGTTGACGACTGCCCAACCTTTCAGCAACTGGCAGTCGGGTCACGGCTCAGACGCTTGCAAACAAAAGTAATTTACAAGGCCGCACGTAACCAGTCTTAAATGGCAATTCCTGAATAAATGGTCGATCCAAACAGATGTGCTTTAACATGATTGATGGGCCTATATTTAATGGGCAAAACATCGAGCAGCAAAAAAGGGTGCTTTAGAATTTGAGCATGCAAAGAATCTCAAAAGTATAGCCGCTAAAACTCATGGATAACGTGGATGGCTGGAAGATATTGCACGCATGCAACCACCGTGAAACCCAAGGCGTCGAAGAACCATTCTCCACTTACCATAAAAATGACAAACCCTATGAAAAGCGCCTAGAGTGAATGCTGTTGATTATAGTAGAAAAACCGGGGGCAGGGAATTTGTTGTGGCGGCGAGACAGGATGATGTATTGGTTGACGACGGCTTTACCTTAATTGAGCTTTTGGTCGTGATTGCGATCATTGCAATTCTTGCCGCGTTGCTTTTGCCTGCATTAGCTCATGCCAAGGTAAGAGCTCAAGGCATTCAATGCATGAGCAACCATAGGCAGTTGCTCCTGGGTTGGGTCATGTATGCCGGCGATAACCATGATGCCTGCTGTCCGAATCGTGAGTTTGATCCTGCCCCAAATTGGGTTCTGGGCCAGGAGAGTTTCAAAGCCGATACCACAGATAACACAAATGTTGCCAATATTCGCCAGGGGCTTCTGTGGTCTTACTTCACGAGTCTGGGCATTTACAAATGCCCTGCTGATAACTACCTTTGTTTGGAAGGTGGCAACGCACTGCCCCGGCTCCGCAGCAATTCGATGAATGCGTTTATCGGGGGCGGGTATGGAATTAATAACCCTGCGCCACAGCCAAATGATTTTACGGCTAACTATCGCTACTATAATAAGATGTCAGACATTACCAACCCAAGACCCTCGTACCTCTGGGTAATCACGGATGAACATCCAAACAGCATCAACGATGGCTGGCTGGTCATCAATCCTACGAACCCGACCAAGTGGGGAAGCGATCTGCCGGGTAGTTATCATGATCGCGCAAATTCCCTGGCCTTCGCGGACGGCCATGCGGAACTGCACAAATGGCTGGAAACAACCACTTGCCCGACAGTGAACACGAAGAACACAGCGCAAGGCAATTATCAAGGCACTTTCCCTTCTGACCTCGATATCCAATACATGATCAGCCATAGCACAAGCCATTTTTAACATTTACACCATGTACTTCCGATTTAAACCCCGTGTCTTACTGGGCCATAAGCATGGCAGACACCGGTGGAATATGTTTATTAATTGAAGCACGAATTGTGTCGAATACACCGAAACGAGCATGACATCTGGCCAATCATTTTACCAAACCGTCACGCCTTGAGAGCGTTTGGAGGCACTCCACGTCTGAATGTTTGGTGGACATGGGGTTGTCGGAGCAGTTACTCCGACAACCTTTTATTGGCGGCCAAAATATTTAGGTTGCAGTGACACTCATTATTTACATGACAAAATCCATACCATCGAATTGCCGGGTTCCCGTTTTTGCCGGGAGCAAACAGATTCAATTTGGCGACAAAACAGTTCCTGAGCCGGGGCCAGGACAACTCTTGCTGCAAGTCCATGCCAACGCTCTTTGCGGGTCGGAAAGGCCCCAGTTTTTTGACGGTTCTTCCACCACTCCCGGGCATGAGGCTGCGGGCACCGTCGTGGCGGCCGGGCCGGATACGCGCGTTCCGGTGGCAACACCGGGAGTTGTTTTTTTGATGGATTTTTGTGGCCAGTGCCGGTCCTGTCGGCTTGGATTTACCAATCAATGCCTGCAGAAGCGTGGGGATATGGGGTTTAACCGCGACGGTGGCTACGGCCAGTACGAGTTGATTCACGAAAACATATTCTTTCCAGCGCCGGGGGAATTTTCAGCCACGGAAGGAACTTTGTTGCTCGACATCATGGGCACGGGGGGGCATTCGATCGAGCGCTGCCAGTTGATGCGCCCGGATATTGAGTCGTTGTTGGTTTTAGGGGCGGGGCCAATTGGACTTGGCGTGCTGGCAATGGCCAAAATCATTCTCGGCAGGCACGTAAAGGTTTTTATCACTGATATTGTGCCGTATCGCCTCAGGCTGGCAGAGCAACTCGGTGGATTGCCGATTGATGTTTCAAAATCCAGCTTGGGCGCTGGGCTCAAGACCCACGGAATGGAGCGCGTGGACATGGCGGTGGATACCAGCGGCAAACAGGCGGCCCGGCAGGACGGTCTCAACGCGCTGGCGCAACGCGGTTCGTTGATCTGCGTGGGTCACGGCGAAGGCATCACGTTGAAAATTTCACCGGACATCATTGCGCCGGAGCGGAGCGTGGTGGGCAGTGAATATTTTCGCTACGACGAGATGCCAGCCAATCTACGCCGGCTGAAACAGCACCGTTCTTACCTCAATCAAATCATCACCCACCGTTTTGGCGTGGACGAAATCCAGAAGGCTTTCGATCTTTTTTTTGCAGGTGAAACCGGCAAGGTCATCATCGAACAATGAATTCAAAAATCAAAGTATGTCTCGTGGGTGCCGGCCAGTGGGGGCTCCAGCACGCCCGCGTGTTTTCCCAGCGTCCCGATGTCACGCTGTGTGCCGTGGCCGGGCGAAGTGCGGATAAAACCCGGGCGCGAGCGGAACAATTTGGCCTTCGCGTCTACACCAATATCCCGGAAATGCTCGCGAAAGAAAAACCGGATTTTGTCAGCCTGTCGCTCCCCAATCTGGAACACTTCGAAGCGACGATGCAGGTCATTCAGGCAAACTGCCCTCTGTTGGTTGAGAAGCCATTCGTCTTTGACCTGAAAGAAGGGAATCAATTACTGGCGGAGGCGGAAAAGCGGGGACTTTATTTTGCGATTAACTTCAATCATCGCTACGCCAAAGCCATCCGGCTGGCACGCGAGGCGATCTCACAGGGTCGGTTGGGGGAAATTATTCACGCGCTCTGGCGCTTCGGCGGTGAAGCCAACGTCAGTTCCCATCTGCATGCGAACTTGATTGAAACACAATGTCACGGATTCGACCAACTGGAACATCTGTGCGGGCCTATCAAGTCCGTGATGTCCGAAATGAGCAACAAGACGGGTGGCGGATATCGGACCGTGGCCATCGCGCTGGGATTCGTCAGCGGCGCAGTCGGCAACATGACTGGAACCTATGATTCGTCCTATGCCTATCCGGACACCCATTTATTGGAAATCAACGGCACGAAAGGGAGAATCGTGGTGAACGACACCGTCAAACGTTTCAGTTTCCAGGCGGTGGGTAATGAGACCGCCGAGGTCTGGCAGGCCGGCTATTTCAATGACTACGACCGGGAATTTCATCGCACGTTTGACCTGCACCTCGACGTGATTCTCACTGCATTCAAAAAAGGCGAACCTCCTCCGATTCATGCCCGCGCGGGGCAAAGAGCGCTGCAACTGGCCTGGGCGGCGATTGAGTCGTTTGAGACCGGGAAACGCGTGACTTTGAAGTAATTTGATGAGCGCGGCTTCCACCATTCCCGTTGTGAGTTTTCGAGGAATCGGCAAGCGGTTTCCGGGAACGGTGGCCTTGCAAGGGGTCAGTTTTGACGTGATGCCGGGAACCTGTCACGCGCTCGTTGGGGAAAATGGCGCGGGCAAAAGCACCTTGGGGAAGATATTGGCGGGTCTTTACCGTCCAGACGAAGGTCATCTTGAAATTGACGGAGTTCTTCGGCGGTTTTGTTCGCCGTTGGAAGCCCAGCGTGTGGGCGTGGGCATTGTTCATCAGGATCTGTCATTTTGTCCCAATCTCACCGTCGCAGAGAACATTTGCCTGTCCCGTCTGCCAAATCGTTCCGGGCGGATGGACTGGCTGGAATTGCATCGCCAGGCGCGTGCGTGTCTGGATGAAATCGGCGCCGACTGTGACGTGCAGGAGGAATTGGGACGGCTGACCACCGGCCAGACGCAAATGGTGCAGATCGCGGCCGCACTGGCCACCGGCGCGCGCATTCTCGTGATGGATGAGCCGACGAGTTCTCTCTCCGCCGCCGAATCCCGGCGACTGGAAAAATTGATCGGCCGGCTTCAGCAACGCGGAACCACCATCATCTACGTGTCGCATCGCATGGATGAGATATTTCGCCTTTGCGACACCGTGACCGTGATGCGCGACGGGCAACATGTCGCCACCAAGCCGGTCGCGCAAACGGACGAGGCCGAACTGATTCAACTGATGATTGGCCGCGCCTGGACCAGGTTTTTTCCGAGGCATCTGGCCCGGCCCGCGGGTGCCGAGCAATTGCGAGTGGAGAAATTTTCCTCGCCTGGCAAATTTTATGACGTTGGGTTTGCCCTGCATTCCGGCGAAGTGCTCGGGGTGGCGGGGTTGGTGGGCGCCGGGCGCAGCGAGATGGCCCTGGGAATTTTTGGACTGGATGTGAACCGAACCGGCCGCATTTTTGTGAAGGGGCGGAAAGTGGCGATTCGTTCTCCGCGCGAGGCGATGGCTTTGAGCATCGGGTTGGTCAGCGAGGATCGCAAGACCCAGGGTCTGATTCTGGGCATGAGCTGCGGCGATAACGTGACCCTCTGTTCCTTGGAACATCTAAGTCGGTGCGGAATAATTTGTCTGCCGCGCGAACGCACCGTCATCGCCGATTTTTTTGGCCGGCTACGGGTCAAGGCCGCGTCGCCCCAGGTTCTCGCCCGGGTGCTTTCCGGCGGCAACCAGCAAAAACTTGTGCTCGCCAAGTGGCTGGCCCGACAGTGCCGTATTCTGATTTTGGACGAGCCGACGCGCGGGGTGGACATTGGCGCCAAGGCGGAGATTCACCAACTCATCGAAGAACTGGCCGCCGACGGGTGCGCAATTTTGATGATCTCCTCGGAATTGCCGGAAGTCCTCAATCTCAGCAGCCGGGTGATGGTTATGCGCAACGGCCGCGTCCGGCAAATTTTGAACCGGGCAGAGGCGACGGAGGAGCGGGTGATGCAACTGATGGCAGGCCGGGCCGGGGCGGAGATCACAAACCACCTGTCTTCCGCAGCAAAAAACTGATTGAGCCAATGCAAGGCGCGCAACCAATGACACCTGACGAAATGCCATTTGGAATTTCTGCGCCACCGGCGCGAAGAAAGCTGTTTCGATTTCAGGAAACCGGGCTGCTCGGCGTCATCTTCGTGCTGGGACTGGCGCTCACAATTTTTGGCGGTTCTCTCCAAATCAGGCAACCCAACGCGGGAACGGTTGAGACGGTCAATAAATTTCTGCGGGCCGATAATCTTGGCATGTTGGCCAACAACGCCTCGTTCTTCGCGATCATGGCGGTGGGCGAAGCGTTCGTCATCATCACGGGAGGCATTGATCTGTCCGTGGGGGCAATTTATTGCCTCTCCGCTGTCTGCGGAGCGATGTTTCTAAGTTACTTTGGCCCCGGCGGCGCGGGAAGCGGAGCTTCGCCAACCTGGGTCGTACCGGCGGCCATCCTGTTGTGCATGGGAGTGGGAACCGTGTGCGGCCTGTTAAATGGCGCCGGCGTGGTCCTGCTTGGGATTCACCCGTTTGTGATCACGCTTGGGACGCTGGCCATTTATCGTGGCATCGCGTTTGTATTGACCAAGGCCCAGGCCTACACAAACTTCCCGTCCCAGTTTACGGACGGATTTATCCGGCATCAGTTGTGGTGGCATGGACACGCTTTGTATCCGGTACCCTTGCTGATCATGCTGGGTGTGACGGCGGCTGCCGGGTGGTATCTCAAGCACGCCGTTACCGGCCGTCATGTCTTTGCGATTGGCGGCAATGAACAGGCCGCCTTGTTCAGCGGATTGCCGGTAAAGCGCGTCAAACTCAAGGTTTATGCCTTCAGCGGCCTGACGGCCGGCATTGCGGCGATTATCATGCTGGGTTACTACGGGTCGGCTTCCTCCGACGCCGGCACGGGCTATGAACTGGGAGTGATTGCAGCTTCGGTCGTTGGCGGCGCAAGCCTGGTCGGCGGACACGGGACCGCGTGGGGCGCATTGCTGGGCGCCTTGATTATTCAGATGATTGGCAATGGCATCATCATCCTCAACATTGATCAGAACTACAGCCAGATAATCATCGGGTCCGTCATCATCATCGCTGTCCTCTGGGACCGGATCAACACGGCCTTGCGCGAAAGACGTCTCACGAAATCGGCGCAGGCGGTAAAACAAACGAGCATGGAAAATTGATACATGCCAGCCCGGGAAGATTCAAAACGACTCACACCTGAACGAAAATGAAATTACAATTTTTAGCAGCCGCACTGGCAGTATCGGCTTTGGCTCTGATGACGACGGGTTGCCGAAAACCGGAAACTCCTTCCGTCGCGTCAGGCCAGCAAAACACCAAGTCGGCTTCTGCCGAATACGTGTTTGCGTTGATTGCCAAAAACCAGGGCGACCCCGTCTTTGAGTCCGCGCGCGTTGGCGCCGAGGATGCGGCCAACGCAATTGGCGACAAACTCGACGTGAAAATCAAAGTCCTTTGGCGAACGCCCAATGAGCAGGACGCCCAAAAACAGGTTGAATATATTGATCAATTGGTGTTGCAAGGAGTAAACGGAATCAGTGTGAGTTGCTCGGACGCGGCAGTCCTCACGCCGGCAATCAATCGGGCAGTAAAAAATGGCGTTGCGGTGATGTGTTTTGACAGCGATGCGCCAAAAAGCGGGCGCTTTTGTTACTTTGGAACCGACGACAAAGCTTGTGGCCACACCATCATGCGCGAACTGGCGGCGGTTCTGGGACCAGGCAAGCATGTGGTGGCCATACCCGGCGGTGACCAGAACTCGCTCAACATTCAAAACCGCATCCGGGGCGCGCTCGACGAAGCCACAAATTACCCGAATATCACCATAGCGGGAGTTTATTACAGCAAGGAGGTTCCCCAAGATGCCGCCGCTGCCCTTGAACAGGTTCAGACCGCAAATCCGAATATTGACGGTTGGGCCATGGTTGGTTCCTGGGCGTTGTTCACGGACGCTTTGCTCAAATGGGAGCCGGGAAGGGTCAAGATCGTGGCAATGGATGCGCTCCCGGCCGAACTGCCCTATGTGCAGAAGGGTGTCGTGCAAAAACTCTTCGCGCAGCAGACCTACCAATGGGGCTGGCAATCAGTCAACCTATTGGCCGAAAAGGTCATCGAAGGCCAGGATCCGCCCACGATTGAGTATTCTCCCTTGATCCCGGTAACAACAACCAACGTGGACGAATTCGCAAAAAACTGGAAGCAATGGTTGCATCAGTGAACCCGAACATATGCCATCGCTGTTTATGCTTAAGGGCGTTGTCTTTGATATCAAAGAATTTGCCGTGCATGACGGCCCGGGCATTCGCATGACTATTTTTATGAAAGGCTGCCCGCTTCATTGCGTCTGGTGTCACAACCCGGAGGGAATGTCGCCACAGCCGCAGGTCATTCGTGGTGCGGGAGGCGAGCGCACGGCGGGACAATTTGTTACCTCAGCGGAACTGGCTTCGCGCATCAATGATCTGGCGGATTTGCTGAAACTGGGTGAAGGCGGCGTGACCTTTTCAGGAGGGGAGCCGCTTGCCCAGGCGGATTTTGTGGCGGAAGTCGTGGACCAGTTGGAGCCGCTTCATATTCTACTGGACACTTCGGGTTTTGCGCCGGAGCGGGATTTTCAAACCGTTGCTTCCCGCTCACATCTGATTTTTTTTGATTTAAAACTCATCGATTCGAAAGCACACGCGAATTACACGGGTGTGAGCAATGAAATTATTCTTCGCAATCTCAAAACTCTGACACGGATGCCGGTGCCGTACGTTATCCGGGTGCCGTTGATTCCTGGAGTGACGGACACACGGGAAAATCTGTCGGGCATGGCAAGGCATCTTGCGGGGATGCGGGGTTTGGAACGGGTGGATCTGCTTCCCTACAACAAAGCTGCCGGCGCAAAATATGCCGCCTGCGGAATGAATTTTTCTCCTCAGTTTGACGAAAACGCCCCGGTCCACGCGGATACCGCCTGTTTTGAATCGGCAGGTATTGAAGCGCGAATCTTATGACAAACGCCATCACCGCCGAACTCAATGACAAAAAAACGGCCAGGGGTGCGCCGAATAATTTTTGCAGCCACGGGAATGTTCACTCACCGGGAGTGGACTTTGAACTGGAACCACGTTTGGTGCGGCTCAAGAATGCCATGCGCGATGGCTTTTATCGGGAATTCCGGGGGACAGGGCAGGTGGACGTTCTCAACGAATGTGACAGGGAAAATTTGTCGTGGCCGCGCCGGGCCGCCCGCCTTACCCGCCGCATGTGCGAAGCTCAACTGCCAATTATTGTCCCAGACGAAAGAATTGTTTTTACCCGAACGACCACGGCCATTCCGCCCATTTACAGTCCGTCACAATGGCAAACTGTGACACAAGGAAGGACATTGCATGAAAGCGGAGCTATCAGCAATATCTGCGCAAATTGGGAAATGTTGTTGTCGCAGGGCCTGTTGGGTCGCCGAAAGGTTGCGTTGGCAACACGCGAAAGGTTGAAGCACGACGCGGGGGCTGTCGAATTTCTGGATTGCGCCATCGAAACCATTGATACCGTGTTGGACCTGGCATGGCGTTATGCTGCCGAGGCTTCCCGGCGATCCCGGCGCGGACTGGTTGAAATTCTTGAACATGTTCCCGCCCTTCCGGCCCGTTCATTTCAGGAGGCTCTCCAAGCCATGCGTCTGTGTCACTCTGTCTTGTGGCTTGGCGGCCATTACCATTGCGGCTTGGGGCGGTTCGACCAATATATGTGGCCTTATTTGGAAGCGGATCTTGCCTGCGGCCGATTGGACATCAATGGCGCCGAGCAGTTGCTGGCCGAGTTTTTCCTGTCGCTGAACAAAGACAGCGGCCTTTATCCCGGCATCCAACAGGGAGACAACGGCCAGTCGCTCATGCTCGGCGGCGTCAAACGCGATGGTACGGACGCCATGAATCCACTAACGTGCATGGTTCTGCGTGTCGCGCGGGGTGTGGGGATGATTGACCCCAAAATTAACCTTCGTGTGACCAAGGATACTCCGCTGGAATTATTGACGGTGGCAGCAAAATTGACCGAAATCGGCCTGGGTTTTCCCCAATATTCCAATGATGATGTCGTGATTCCGGGCTTGGTGGCACACGGTTACGATCTCGTAGACGCCCGCGATTATTCCGTGGCTGCCTGTTGGGAATTCATCATTCCCGGTTCGGCCATGGAAGTGGTGAACGTCGGCGCAGTCTCGATGCCTGCGGCTGTGGACCAGGCAATCCGTGCCGGTTTGTCGGCGGGCGATTCATTCGAAGATATCCTGAACCGGGTCGGGGGAAACCTGCAGTTACAGGTCGAAAAGCTTGCCGAGCGTTCCGCCCGTTTGCTTCTGCCACCTGCACCGTATCACAGCGTCTTAATGGACGGTTGTCTGGAGCGCGGTTCCGACATGTCCAACGGACTGAAATATAACAATTTTGGCATCCATGGCGCTTGTTCATCGAACGCCGCCGATGCTCTGGCTGCCGTAAAATCCTTTGTGTTTGATGAACAAAGCGTGTCCGCCCGATGCCTGCTGGATGCGTTGAACACAAACTTCGATCAGGATGAAGCGCTGCGTCGTCGGCTTGTTGAGGAGGCGCCAAAAGTTGGCAACAACGATCCGCGGGCCGATAGTATGCTGGTGAAATTATTCGAACTTTTTGCCGATGCCTGTGAATCGGTACCCGATAATGGCCGGGGAGGCATTTTGCGGCCCGGCAGCGGGTCGGCGATGTACTACGTCTGGCTGGCACGAGGTCATGAAGGCATGATGGAGCCAACCGTCGACGCCACGGCGGATGGCAGGAAACAGGGCGATCTTTTCAGCTCCAGCCTGGCGCCTTCGCCCGGCGTGCGGGTGCGCGGGCCCCTTAGCATCTTGAAAAGCTACGCCAAAATTGATTATCGCCGGATTTGCAACGGCGGGCCGTTGACTTTGGAACTGTCCGATACCGTTTTCCGAAATCCCGAGGCGATTCGTCAAGTGGCACTGCTTGTTCGCCTCTTTGCTACTGTCGGTTGCCAACAACTTCAAATCAATACGTTAAATGTTGAGACACTCAAAGATGCCAAAGCGCAGCCCGAACGACACAGGAACCTGGTCGTCCGCGTTTGGGGCTGGAGCGGCTATTTCTGTGAATTGGATGAGAATTTTCAAGATCAAATCATCAGCCGGCATGTCCATGGAAAATAAATTGAACAGAAACATATATTATGCAACCGCCACAATGGTTCCGCTGGCTGCCAACGCCTTGGCGCAGGAAACCACTGAACGGCTTCACCGAGTGACGTCGGTTCCCTTCCAACAGGCAACTGTGGATGCCGAATTCCGATTCCCGAAACTTAAGCTGGGGCAGCAAACCACGCTGAAGGGTTGCTTTGCCAAATTTGATAGTGATGGTGCTTTCACCAATTTCGACCGCGTCCGCGACGGTCATCCCTGGTATGACGAGCTGATATACGAAATGATTCGAGCCTCAGCCGATTTCCTCGCTGCGCATCCCGATCCTGAATTGAAAAAGCAGGTGAACGACTGCATCGAAACTTGGACGGAATTAATGGCACCAGACCTTCGTTCGGGACTTGATGGCTAAATTGCCTTTCAGGAACACAATCTCACGCAACCAGAAACATGAAAACGATCCTACTATTTGTAATCGCAGGTGCGGTCATTGCTCCAATAGGCAATATCGGAGCTCAGGAAGCCCAAATTTATGTCAACCCCGGCCAGGTTCTACATTCTATCTCGCCATATCTGACGGGTGCCTGTTTGGAGGACGTGAATCATGAGGTGTATGGCGGGCTCTACAGCCAGATGATCTTCGGCGAAAGTTTTCAGGAACCGGCGCCGTCAGAACCGCTGGCGGGTTTCACGGAATATGGGGGCACCTGGCTGATCACCAACAGCGATTTGCTTTCCGTCAATGGATCGGGTCCCAAGTTGATCGACAACAACGTCAACCAATCCAGCGGCGACATCAAAGTCCAGGTGCAGTTTTCGGCCAATGAAGGCGGGGATGCCGGCATTATTTTTCAAGTCAGTCAACCGGGGGTGGGCGCGGATGTCTTCACGGGTTATGAAGTGTCGCTGGCCCCGGCCGGTTACGTGGTGCTGGGGCGGCATCGTCAGGACTGGGAACCGATCAGCCAGGTGTCCTGTGCCGTCCCGACC